>OODC01000550.1_pt1 | contig 23488 bp, 6 predicted proteins | sample 1671711 | NCBI WGS metagenome assembly OODC01 (sample SAMN06348184, study PRJEB24527) | human gut metagenome | reverse complement strand
GCGCGCCCGCCTTCGCGCCCGAAAGCACGATCTCGCCGCCGTTTTCGCCCGCGATGCCGCCGACGCGGCCCGTGCCGCTGACGTTCGCGCTGCCGGTGCAGTTCTGCACCCGTCCGCCGCTGAGGTTGAAGCCGACGATGCCGCCGACCGCAGTGCGTCCGGTGACGGTGCAGTTTTTCCCGGCCGTGCAGTTTTTGATCGTGCCCGCCGTCCTGCCGCCGACGTTCAGACCCGCGATGCCGCCGATATAATCCTGCGTTGCGCTGCCCATGCTGCCGGACAGCGTGCAGTCCGTGATGAGGCCCTCGTTCAGACCGACAACGCCGCCCATGGCGTTCAGACCGTTCATCGTGCCCCTGCTGGCGCAGCGGTCGATCACATGGTTTTTGCCGTTAACGCCGATGATGCCGCCGACGATGGAAACGCGGAGCGTATCCGCGCCCGGCTCAGCGGACAGCGCCTGCGCCGCGTCCTCATGGCCCTGCGTGCGCAGATAGGCCGCGAGATTGACACCGGTTTTCAGCCTGCTGTCCGGGAATACGCCGTCCGCCGGACGGTCGAAGCCGCCCGCGTTCAGGCAGCTGACCACCTGCATCCGGCTCTGCGGCTCGCCGCAGCCGACGATGCCGCCCGCATACGCATACGCGCGGATGGTCATATTGCTCGAAACCGCAGACAGCCTGCCTGCACTGTTGCCGTCCGAGGTGATGGTGACGGTGTGCGGATTGGTGGAGGGCGTCACGGCGCCCGGCACATTGTCCCCGTTCTCCGCGATGCCCGGCAGGAGAGCGTACAGCGCTCTGCCCGCCCGGTCCTTTTCCGTGAAGGTGCGCTGATAGCCGATCAGACCGCCGCAGAACGCCTCTGCGGTGACCGAGCCGAGGCTGTTGTCGACCCGGAGTGAGCCGACCGTGATGTCCGTGTCCGGATCGACCACGTTCGCGCCAATCGCGCCGCCGACATAGTACCGCCCCTGCACGCTGGCCGGTTTGACGGTCAGCGTCTGCCCGAGGAGCGCCGCCGAGGCGTTCAGACCGACAAGACCCCCGGCGCAGTCGCCGGAGGCGAAAACACTGCCGCCGATCAGGGTATAATCGACGTCGATCGTGCCGTCTGCATCGTTATAGCCGACCAGACCGCCGACGTAGTCCCTGCCGACCACGATGCCCGCTACGCTCCGCGTGGAGACGACGCTTTTTTTGTCAAAGACGATGCTGCCGCTGTTATAGCCGGTCAGGCCGCCCGCATAGCTGCCGGTCGCGCCCCAGCCGGTGACGCGCCGGTAGACCGCGCCGTCGGTGTCCGAGACGTAGCTCGCGCAGTTGACGATGGCCGCGTTTTTCTCGTTTGCGCCGCAGATGCCGCCGATATACGTCTGATAGCCTGCGGCGACGCCGGTATTGACGCAGTTTTCGATGGTGGAGCCGCCGCTGTTGCGGCCGATGATGCCGCCGACATAGGAGTTGCCGATGACGCAGGCGGCGTTCGCGGTGACGCGGGCTGTGCCGTCAGACAGCAGCAGCCTGTCCGCGCCCTCGTCAGCGCCGCCGACGATGCCGCCGACGTATTCGCTTCCGAGCACATAGCCGTCCGCCCCGGTGGAGCAGCGATACAGCACGCTGCCGTCGCAGTAGCCGACGATGCCGCCGACATACCTGCCGCGCAGCCTGCTCCGGTCGGCCTGCGTATATTCGTAGTCCGCCGCACGGCCTGCCCGGCTGGTGCAGCCGCCGAGCGAGGCATGATAAGCGTAGCCGACGATGCCGCCGATATAGCGCCCGGCGAGCGAGGTCTCGTCCGCGTCCGCGCTGCTGAGGACCAGACCCTCGTTCGTGCAGTCGCGCAGATCCTGACCGGTCGGCTGACCGCTGCCCGCAAGATAGCCTGCGATGCCGCCGGCCGAGCGGTTGCCCGTGACAGAAGCGCGGCTCGTGAGGTTTTTGACGGCTGTGCCGGACACCGTAAGGCTGCCCGCGATGCCGCCGATGCCGCGCGCCTCGCCGGAGACCGGCAGCGTGCCGGTCACAGCGCCCGAGGCGGACAGACCGGTCGTCCTTCCGTTCCCCTCGATGACGCCCGCGATGCCGCCGATGCCCTCGGTATCCGCCGCGGTCAGCGCCGCACGCACGCTCGCGTCCTCGCCGTCCACGCTGTCGCTCTCGAGAGAGCCGCGGCTGTAGCCGCAGACCGCGCCGACGCCCTTGAGCGTAGCCGAGGCGACGTCCACCTGCGGAGAGAGCAGGCGCAGACCGCGTATCGTGCCGAAATTCTTCTGAAACAGGCCGAGATACTCTGCGTTCGCGTCGATCGAGGTATCATCCAGCCGGAGGCTGCTGACAGCGTTCCCGCCGGTGAACACGGCGGCGATGCGGTTCAGCAGACCGCCCGCGCCGTTCAGCGTCTGCCCGGCCTTCAGCTCCGGAATGCTCGGGAAGCCGATGTCCGAGCCGGAGGAGACCGTGAGCGCGCCGTGGGCGGCTGTGCCGTAGACCCTTACGCTGTCGCTCGTCCAGTCGAGCGAACGCGCGGCAACGGAAAATTCAGCCGCCGTAGCCGTATAACGGATGTTGGACAGATGGCGGAAGGCTTTGACCTCGCATTCGGTGCCGTCGGCGCTCGTGCCGTCTCCAAAGAGCGTATTGGCGCGGTTCGAGTCGATGACGTCGCTCTTCTGGTACATCTCGCCGCTGTCGTAGGCCGCGTTCGGGTCGGGGAAGGCCTGCACGGTCGCGTAGACCTCCGCCGGTGCGGCGAGTGTGCCGCCGAAGCGCGTGATGCTGGTGCTGCTGCTCTGGCGGAAGGCCGCCTCGTCCTCGGCCGACAGCTCGTCGAGCCTGCTGTACAGCTGCGCGTTCATCATGCCGTCCAGCACCAGAGAAGCCCGCCCGGCGGTCCGGTCGTACTCCAGCGGGAAGGTATAGTTTTTCGTCGTGCCGTCCTCGGCCGTGACCTCGAGCGGCTGCGCGCCGGTTTTGAGGGCGCTGCCCGGGACGCGGATGGTCAGCAGCCGTTTTTCGTCCGCGCTGCTGTACAGCTTCACCTCATAATATACGTTCGCCCGGTTCTGTGCTCTGACGCTGCTCGACCAGCCCAGCGAGAGCGTTTCGCCGTTGACCAGATTGATCGAGGTGATCTTGAGCTTCGCCGCGTCCAGATTGACGACGTTCACCGCGTCCTGCACCGAGTAATAGCCAAGACGCTCCGCGCGTCGGAGGTCGTAGCTGGCGCGGCTGTCCATGTCCAGCCATTCGCCGGACAGCTCCGCCGGCTGGCTGAGCGCGTTCGAGCCGTAGTACAGTCCCTTGCAGTTCGTGCCGTAAAAGACCGAGTAGACATGACCGCTCTCCACGTCGATCTCGATGCAGATCGCGGCGTTCAGCAGACTTTTGTCGTAGGTATCCTGCGAAAGCAGCTCGTCGACGAGACTGCCGTCGCCCGACAGCTCGCCCGAGGCATACTCGTCCGCGTCCAGACGGATGCCGTAGATGCGGCCGCTGAGCTTTTTCTGCTCCCCGTCCGCCTCGTCGAACGACCGGTTGAGCACGCCCTCGTCCTTCACCCGTCTGCAAAACGACTCCCATTCGCCGCCGGTGCGGCAGTACGTCAGCGCGGATTCCGCGGACAGATACATGGTCTTTGCGCAGGACTCGTTCCTGCGGAACTGCGACAGGTGGATATACCCGAGCAGGTTCGGGACAGCGATGGCGAACAGGATGCTCAGAATGACCAGCGTAACAGCCAACTCTACCAGGGTAAAGCCGCCTTTTCCGCGCCGCTTCCCGTCCTTTTTCATTATTTTTGCGGGATTTGCCGTTTTCTGCACCGCAGCGCGCAAAAAAAGCCGCCGGAGCAAACTCCGGCGGCCTTTCTGCAATTTAACGGGTTCTTTACGGCGGGGGGGAGAGCGGGACAGCCGAAAAACCGCCTGCTATACCTTATTATATATAGGGCGTCTCTGCGCGCTGTGCCGCGCTCATTCCTCCGCCGCCGTCCGGCGTCGCTTCCTCTCGCGGATGAGCGTGGACTTGCTGATGCCGGTCAGCTTGACGACCTGCGCGTAGGAATGGTCCGTGAGCAGCGTCATCGCGTGGTCGAGCTGCTCGGTGTCGAACTTGGGCGGACGGCCCTCACGGAAATTCGGGTCGGTGGCGCGCGCGACCGCCTTGCCCTCCTGCGTGCGCTGGACGATCATGTCGCGCTCGAACTGCGCGAACGACAGCAGCACGTTGCGCAGCAGCGTGTTCACCGAGTCGTTGGACAGGATGCCGAGATTCAGCACGTTGATGGTGATGCCCTCGTCGATCATCTCGGTGATGAGGCCGGACGCCTGCGACACCGACCGCGCGAGGCGGTCGAGCTTGGTGACGATGAGCACATCGCCGCGTCGCAGCTGCGCGCGCAGCCTGTCAAACTCCGGGCGCTCGATCTTCGTGCCGGTGAAGGTGTCCGTGTAGATTTTTTCCGCGCCCGCCGCGGTCAGCGCCGCCTGCTGCGCGTCCAGACTGTTGCCGTCGCGCGCCTGCGTCTTGGTCGAGACTCTCGCGTAGCCGAATGTCATGTAAATTCCCCCGTTTTCCCGGTTTTGACACCGCGAGTTTTGAATATAGGTTTTGATACCTCTATTATAACTTATGACGCTGAGTTTTGCAACCGGTGGCGAAACTTTAAGGTTTTGAGACAGACTCGCATCATATCGAGCAATTACATGCAGATATTTTTATACCGCCTCCAGCAGCGCAGCTTGTAATGCAGAAGTATTTGCTGGAACGGCGTGGTGCCGCGGAGCGATATCATTGAGAAAGAGCAGTCACTGTAGTGGTGGCTGCTTTTGCTGTATTGAAGACTGCATGAAAATATGCTATGATAAAATTGGCAGATTAGGATTTAGAGGATGTGAATGAGCAGCATGAAGCAACCAAAAGAAGGAGTTAATTCGAAAAAACTCCTTAGTCTGAAGAATACAGGCAGTATCTTTGTGATTGCGGGGCTTTTGATGATTTTTGTAATAGCGTTGTACACATTTATTCTGCAAAGCTCTTACACTAAGACCGCCCTTGAAACAGAAATCACACGTGACACAGCGAGTGCAGATGCAGTACACAAACTTGTGAATGGAAGAATCGGCAAAGAAGATTTTGATCAAATCAACGATCAATCTGATGAAAAGAATCCATTATATAAGGATATCTCTTCCTATTTCAATGAAGTCAGAACACTGAATTCTACTCGATATATTTACACCGCTAAAAAAAATGAAGAAGGAAAACTCGTTTATGTGGTAGACGGTCTGGACCCGGATGCGGATGATGTACGACACCCCGGAGATTATATTGAGGACGAAATGGTTCCGTATATTGACAGGGCTATTTCCGGGGAAAATGTGTACTCTCAGGATATCATTGATACAACATGGGGCCCGATTTTTACGGCTTGCTATCCTGTAAGCGCAAATCGTGATGGGACAGGAGAAATCATTGGCGCATTCTGCATAGAAATGGATATGCAATCCGCTTATGGAATGGTTGAAAAGACGAATCATATTTCCATCATCTGCGGTTTAGTCGCAGGAGCTGTATTGCTTTTAATCTGTCTATATACCTATTATGTTTACCAGAAAAGCAAGGCAGAAGAGCAAAAACAAAAACAATTATTGATGAACGCCGCTGAGGAAGCAGATGCTGCCAACAAAGCAAAATCTGCGTTTTTGCTTAGTATGAGCCATGACATCAGAACGCCGATGAATGCCATTATTGGATTTACAAACATTGCGCTTCACCAGAACAAGGTTTCAGATATTCATGATAGCCTGGAGAAAGTTCAACAAAGCTCGAATCATCTTCTCTCTTTGTTGAATGACGTTCTGGATTTCAGTCGCATTGAAAGCGGAAAAGTTACGATTTCGCCCGAGCCAGTGGACATTATTCAATTGACAGATAACGTCCAGGCGATTATGAATGGACTTCTTTATAATCGAGATCTGAAGTTTGAAGTACATCGAGAAGGCCTGAAGAACCCATATGTCCTTGCGGATGTTTTGCGTATCCGAGAAGTTTTGGTGAATCTTCTTGGCAATGCTGTGAAATTCACAAAGGACGGCGGAGAGATCACTTTGGATATCAGCAGTTACCCAGGAGCGGATGAGAAACATATCATAACTCGTTATGTTGTTCGAGATAACGGTATTGGCATGAGCGAAGAGTTCAAGAAAAAATTATTCGATCCGTTTTCACAAGAAGATTATGCTAATGCCAGAACCCTATATAAGGGAACCGGTCTTGGTATGGCCATCACAAAAAAATATGTGGAAATGATGGGCGGTTCGATTGCTGTTGAGAGCAAAAAAGGTGCAGGTTCTACATTCACAGTGGAGATCCCGCTGGAGTTGCCGGAACAGGTTATTCCATCAGAACAAAAACAACATCTGCATAGAGATTTGACGGGTATTCATGTTCTTATGGCTGAGGATAATGATCTGAATGCTGAACTTGCTACGATAATACTGGAAGATGCCGGTATGATCGTAACACGCGCATCAGACGGAAAAGAAGTTGTGGATTTGTTTAAAAATCAGCCACGAGGCACATACGATCTTATTTTGATGGATATTATGATGCCAAACATGGATGGACACCAGGCAGCAAAAACCATTCGAGCCTTGGGTATAGAGCGGTCCGATGCAGTTACGATTCCAATTATAGCTTTGTCTGCAAATGCTTTTATAGATGATATTCAGGAATCCCTGGATTCAGGCATGAATGACCATATTTCCAAGCCGATTAACACAGAGGAATTGATCGATACGATCACGAAATACATTGTATAACAAAAACCGCAGGATGACTTCTCAAAGAATGTCTTCCTGCGGTTTTACTCTCGCTTCAAATGAATTTGAGAAAAACAATAAAGGGACGATGTGCAAACCGTCTCTTTTTCGACGAAATTGTATCGGAATCGGCTTTTTTGTTGACTAGCTTAGGATTAAAAAACCAGCCATGACGCTTGTCATGGCTGATGGTCGTGCGCGGAGAACAGGATTTCCCGGCTGAAGCATGAAGGACGGCTCCCCTGCCGCCCTTTTTCTTTGTCCGCCGCACCATTTCCCTGTTTTTACAGGGTAGGCTGTTTACGGGTATCATGGAAACAGAAGCCATGGTTTTTGAGCGTCTGCAAATCGGCGGAGTCTAATAAAATCCTTACCTACCTATTCTTCGTTAATCAAACCTCTCGTCTAAAACCTCCGCGAGCAAAGGTAGAAGGAGAAGCAATTGGCAGGGAATGTCTGAAATCAAGGAACAACTATGGAGAGACAGCAAAGAAATATGGTGTAAACTGCCGGCAGGCTCGCGCAGCCCACTGCATTGACAATGGCTCGATGGAAAAGTTCCGGATGGCATTTTCTACGCTGTTTTCCGAGCGGAGCCATCCATAAAGTTATAACGTCACAGCGTTATAACTTCATAACCTTATAACTTCATGGCTTTACAAAGTTTCCTCCCCAGCGCTTTCAATCCGGTTTACAGGTGCAGCGCCGGGAAAAGCACGATGCACGCGGCGTACCGCGTGCATTTTTGCCTGTTTGAGACGAATACAGGCGAAATCCCTTGTATTTGTGCCAGAAAAGTGCTATGCTGTTTATATATCGCCGTTTTTTGCGGCGTCAGGAGAGAAAAAAAGAGAAAGGCGCGGCCTTCCGGGGAGCGGCGGCCGTCACGGGGTAAGGAGACGGTTTATGAGAAAGAAAAAGATGCGGCGCGGTCTGTCCCTTGTGCTCGCGGTACTGATCGCAGGCATCTGCCTGCTGTCCGGCTGCGGCGCGAAGAAGCGCGCGGCGCAGGAGGACGCGGAGACCATTCAGGTCTATCTGTGGAACACCACGCTGTACGAAAATTACGCCCCCTATATCCAGTCGCAGCTGCCGGACGTGAACATCGAGTTCATCGTCGGCAACAATGATCTGGATTTCTACCGATTTCTGAACGAGAACGGCGGTCTGCCGGACATCATCACCTGCTGCCGCTTCTCGCTGCACGACGCCGCGCCGCTGAAGGACAGCCTGATGAACCTCGCCACGACCAACGAGGCGGGCGCGGTCTACAACGCCTACCTCGACAGCTTCAAGAACGAGGACGGCAGCGTCAGCTGGCTCCCGGTCTGCGCGGACGCGCACGGCTTCGTGGTCAACCGCGGCCTGTTCGAGAAATACGGCATTCCGCTGCCGACCGATTACGCGAGCTTCGTTTCCGCCTGTCGCGCGTTCGAAAAGCACGGCATCCGCGGCTTTGATGCGGACTATTTCTACGACTACACCTGCATGGAGACGCTCCAGGGCCTTTCGGTCTCCGAGCTTTCCTCGGCGGCGGGCCGCCAGTGGCGCACCGCGTACAGCGACCCGGCGAACACCGAAAAGGTCGGTCTGGACGACACCGTCTGGCCGGCGGCCTTCGAGAACCTCGAGCGCTTCATCCGCGACACCGGCCTGAACGCCGCTGACCTGACGCTGAACTACGACGACATCATGGACCGGATGCGCGGCGGCGAGCTCGCCATGTACTTCGGCTCGTCTATGGGCGTCAAGCGGCTCGCGGACGAGGGCATCGACGCCGCCTTCCTGCCGTTCTTCGGGCAGGACGGCCAGAAATGGCTGATGACCACCCCGTATTTTCAGGTCGCGCTCAGCCGAAACCTCGAGCAGGACAGCGCCCGCCGCGCAAAGGCGATGCAGGTGCTCCATGTCATGCTCTCCGAGGACGCGCAGAACCGCATCGTCTATGAGGGACAGGACCTCCTGAGCTACAGCCAGAACGTCAGCCTCCGTCTGACCGATTATCTCGAGGATGTGCGCCCGGTGGTCGAGCAGAACCATATGTACATCCGCATCGCCTCGAACGACTTCTTTGCCGTCTCGCAGGATGTGGTCTCGCGTATGATCGCGGGCGAATACACCGCAGAACAGGCGTATCAGGCGTTCAACGCACAGCTGCTCGCGGACAATACGGAGACGGCGGAGACCGTTCTGACCTCGGACAAGGGGTATTCGAACGTTTTCCATGCGGACGGCGGAAACGCCTCCTTCTCCGTGATGGCGAACACGCTGCGCGGCGTGTATGATTCCGATGTGCTCATCGCCGCCGCGAACAGCTTCACCGGCAGCGTGCTGGCGGCGGACTACACCGAAAAGCAGGCCGCCTCGATGATCATGCCGAACGACCTGCTCGCCTACCGCCGCACGATGACCGGCGCGGAGCTGACCGAGACCGTCCGCGCCTTTGTCGAGGGGAGCGAGGACGGCTTTACGCCGTTCAACCGCGGCTCTCTGCCGACGGTCAGCGGCATCGCCATCGAGGTCAAGGAGGAAAACGGCGGCTTTGTGCTGACCGGGGTCACGCGGGACGGCAAACCGCTCCAGGGCGACGAGACCGTGACCGTGACCTGCCTCGCGACGGCGAAGCAGATGGCGCCGCTGCTCGCGGACGAGAGCCGTCCCTTCGAGGGCGGAGACGCGAAGGTCCGGGACACCTGGAGCGCGTATGCCGCCGGGGGCAGCGCCGCGCTGGCGGAGCCGGAACACTATATCACACTGAGGTAAACAGGAATGACTGACCAAAAACGCGGAGGAAAAACCAAATACCGCCTCCCGCAGAGCTGGCGCCGCACCGCCGCCGTCCTGCTCCTCCTGACCGTGCTGATCAGCGGCATCTGCACCCGGTACTTCTCGTTCGTCTCGCGGACGTTCTATCAGGAGAGCACCTCGCATCTGTCCGAGATCCTGCACAAGTCCGACAATATGCTGAACCATCTGGTCAGCCGCAACCGGATGCTGCTGCATCTGTGGCGTGATTTTCTGGACAACGCCTCGAGCGAGGAGCAGATCCGCTCCAGCCTGAACGAGATGAAGGGGGAGACCGGCAGCGCCGCCCTCTACTTCCTCGCCGCGGACGGCAGCTGTATGACGCCGGACGGCGAAACGGGCTCTCTCGGCTCACAGGTCGACCTGAACGGGCCGTTTTCCGCCGGAGAGGACGTCGTGCTGAACGCGGCGCTGCCCGGAAAGCCGCAGATGCTTGTGTTCGCCTGCCCGGAGACGCAGGGAACCTACCGCGGCTTCGCCTACGACGCGGTCGCCATCGCCTACTATAACAACGCGGTGCTGAACGCGCTCGACAATACCGCCTTCGGCGGCGCGGCTCACAGCTATGTCATCTATCCGGACGGGCGCGTCGTGCTCGACAGCAGCGACGACAGCGACGACCCGGTCTATAACCTCCTCGCGGAGCTGCGCGAGCATTCCGACTTGACCGAGGAAAAATTCGACGCGCTGAGCGACGACCTCGCGCAGGGCAGGAGCGGCAGTCTGATGCTGACGCTGCGCGGAACGCGGCACTATCTGGTCTACGAGAGCACGGGCATCCAGAACTGGAGCATGCTCAGCCTCGTCCCGGTCAGCATCGTCAACGCCAGCATGGACAGGCTGTGGTTCCGGACGATCGAGATCGTGACCGTTATCATGGTCCTGCTCGCGGTGCTGGCCATCGCGCTCATCGTGCGTTGGAGCCGCGCCGCGCTCAGCCGGAAGGACACCGAGATCCTGTACCAGGACGAGCTGTTCAACCGGCTCTCGCACAGCGTCGACGACGTTTTCCTCATGCTGGACGGCGAGACCTCGCACGCGGACTATATCAGCCCGAACATCGAGCGTCTGCTCGGCGTGCCGCTCGAACAGGTGCGGCAGGACGTCCATGTGCTGAAGCTGCTGCACGACGCGGACTCCCCCAACCGCGACAAGAACTTCCTCGAGGGGATGCAGCGCGGCGAGCAGCGCGAATGGGACGTGGATTATGTCCATCAAGCGACCGGCGAGCGCCGCTGGTTCCATATCATCGCCATGGGCACCGAGACGGCAGGCCGGACCAAGTATATCCTCGTGCTGTCCGACCGCACGGCCGACAGAGAGGTCAATCAGGCGCTTGCGGACGCGGTCGCGGCCGCCCAGTCCGCCAGCCGCGCAAAGAGCGACTTCCTGACCAATATGTCGCACGACATCCGCACCCCGATGAACGCCATCATCGGCTTCACCACCCTCGCGGTCACCAATATCGACGACACCGAACGGGTGAAGGACTATCTGACCAAGACCCTCACCTCGAGCCGCCATCTGCTCTCGCTCATCAACGACATCCTGGACATGAGCCGCATCGAGAGCGGCAGGCTCCATCTCGAGGAGAGCGAGGTCAGCCTGTCCGAGGTGCTGCACGACATCAAGACCATCGTCGGCGGACAGGTGCACGCCAAGCAGCTCGAGCTGTGCATGGACGCGCTCGACGTGACGGACGAGGACGTCTGCTGCGACCGGACGCGCCTCGAGCAGATCCTGCTCAACCTGCTGTCCAACGCGGTCAAGTTCACCCCGGCGGGCGGCACGGTCTCGGTCCGCATCCGTCAGCTCGCCGGGACGCTGCACGGCTGCGCGCAGTATGAGTTCCGCGTCCGCGACACCGGCATCGGCATGAGCGCGGCGTTCGCGAAGCGCATCTTCGAGCCGTTCGAGCGCGAGCGCACCTCGACGGTCAGCCGCATTCAGGGCACCGGCCTCGGCATGGCCATCACCCGGAATATCGTCGACATGATGGGCGGCACGATCGAGGTGCAGACCGAGCAGGGCCGCGGCACCGAGTTCATCATCCGCCTGCCGCTGCGCCTGCAGACCGGCCGCCGCCGCGAGGAAAGGATCGAGGAGCTCGCCGGACTCAAGGCGCTCGTCGTCGACGACGATTTCAATACCTGCGACAGCGTGACCAAGCTGCTGACCCGCGTGGGGATGCGCGCCGAGTGGACGCTCTCCGGCCGGGAGGCCGTGCTGCGCGCGCGGCAGTCCATCGAGCTGGGCGACCCCTGCCGCGCCTATATCATCGACTGGCGGCTGCCGGACATGAACGGCATCGAGGTCACGCGCCAGATCCGCAGCCTGAACGACGACACGCCCATCATCATCCTGACCGCCTACGACTGGTCGGACATCGAGGCCGAGGCGCGGGCCGCGGGCGTGACGGCCTTCTGCTCCAAGCCGATGTTCCTGTCCGACCTGCGCGACGCTCTGCTGACCGCCACCGGCCATGCGCCGACGGCGGCGGAGCCGGACATCCTGCCCGAAGCGCAGGCGGACTTCCGCGGACGGCACGTGCTGCTGGTCGAGGACAACGAGCTCAACCGCGAGATCGCGGTGGAGATCCTGCATGAGTACGGTTTTCTGGTCGATACCGCCGAAAACGGCGCGATCGCGGTGGACAAGGTGCGCAGTTCGCCCGCGGACCGCTATGATCTGGTGCTGATGGATATTCAGATGCCGGTCATGGACGGCTACACCGCCACCCAGCGCATCCGTGCGCTGAACGACCCGGCGCGCGCCGCCGTCCCGATCGTGGCCATGACGGCCAACGTATTCGAGGAGGAGCGGAAGCGGGCGTTCGACTGCGGCATGAACGCCTTCCTGTCCAAGCCGCTCGTGATCGACGCGCTGATCGCCACCCTGCGGGACATCCTGCACTGAGCAGAGCAAAGTTACAAAGTTATAAAGCTGTAAAGTCGTAAATTTGTAAAGTTCCAACGTCTTAACGCTGCAACTGCACAGAAAGCCGGGGGGCAGGCTTGACTTGCCGCCGCGCACGCGGTATCATAAAAAAATATCATAAATAAAACGAGTAAAGAAGGTTGAGATATGCGGTCGATAAAGGATAAACGGGGGTTCACGCTGGTAGAGCTGATCGTCGTGCTGGTCATTCTGGCGATACTCGCGTCCGTTCTGATCCCGGCCCTGATCGGCTACATAGACAAGGCGAAGCAGCGGGCGGTCATCGCGGAGGCGCGGGACGTCTGGACGGCCTCGCAGGCGGCGCTGTCGGAGTGCTACGCCATGTACCCGGAGAGTTTTGCCGCGTCGTGCAAGTTCACCTCCACGATCGGCGGCGAAAAGATGACCAAGCTGGGGCGCATCACCAACGGTGCGCTGCACGCGCTGCAAAAGAACCCGAACGACCCCACCGAGGCAGGAACCTCCAGCCGGAGGATCGCCGGGCAGGTGCTGGCCTATCTGGACAGTGCGGATAAAAAAGCAAGTCCGCGCTATACCTTCGGCAGCGGCAATATCCCGACCGGGAACACGCGGCCGAGCAATTATTTTACCGGCGAGCCGAAGCCGACGGATGTGATCATTCAGATTTTCCATACGGCAGACGGCCGGATGGTCGCGCTCAACTTCGGCAAGAACGGATATATGGTCACGATGGTGCGCGATAAAGAGACGACCTGTGTGAGGGATGGAAACTGCCTGCCATCATAAAAATTGCCGCCGTCTGGCGGCGGAGAGAGCCGGTGTTCACCGGCGGGAACAAAAGGGGACAGGACACCAAGTATGGTTTCCTGTCCCCTCTTGACTCCCCTCACCTTCCTTTGCGCTGACACATCGAAGATGTGCAGCGAAACGGGGGTTACGGGGGCTCGGTTCCGTGCGTCTTTCAGCTTATATGCAGCTGAGCTGCCCTGAATTTCGCTTGCGTGGTTTGCCGCGCATAACAGTGCGCGGCCAGACGGTGCAGGGCGACGGCGGAACGCTGCGAAAAGCTCCGCTTCGATCAAGCGTTGACCCTTGGAGCACCAAACGTCACTGTGGGCCCCTCGCTTTTAGACGCGCGACCGAAGGGAGTCGCGTCCTAAGGAGGGTTTGGGGGAGTCAAGAGGGGGCAAGGGAACCATACGGTGCCCTTGCCCCCTTTTGCCCCTGTCGGTGGGCACCGACAATCCCCCCGCCGCCGGGCGGCGGCATTCCCCCCCGCCGTGGGAACGGCTATAAATCAAAGGAGCGGCCCCAGCCGCTCCTTTGCCGTTTTTGCGCATTTCATGCCGTTTTCTGCTCGATTGGCTTCCTGCTTCTGTAAATCAGAGTGACAATCTGCCCGCGTGTGCACGTGACATCCGGAGAGAATGTCACGCTTCCCGTACCGCTGGTGACGCCCTCCTTCGCCGCCCACAGCACCGCATCATAGTAATATGCGTCCGCGCGGACGTCGACAAACGGGTTCGCGCCGCCCGATGCCGGGGACTGCTGCGCCCGCCACAGGAAGGTGACGATCTGCGCACGGGTGCAGGTGGCGTTTGGAGCGAACAGCGTGCCGCTTACGCCCTTCGTGATGCCGTTTTCGACCGCCCACGCGACTGCCTTCGCGTAATAGCTGCCCGCCGGAACATCGGCAAACGGCAGCAGGACGGACTTCGGCTCGGGCGAGCCTGCCGCGCGCCACAGGAAGGTGACGGCCTGCGCACGGGTGCAGCCGGCGTTCGGGGCGAACAGCGTATCCGTCATGCCCGTCGTCACGCCGTTCTCGACCGCCCAGCGGACGGCCTGTTCGAAATAGCTGCCTGCCGGGACGTCGGCAAACGCGGCCGTCTCCGCCGCCTGCCAGCCGGCATAGACCGTCCGGCTGCTGCGGAGCGTGACCGATGTGACCTTTTCGGTCAGCGCACGGTCGGCGTACCAGCCGGTAAAGACATAGCCGCTCCGCGCGGGCGTGAACGCGGTCAGGTCGACCGTCGTGCCTGCGCTCCGGCGCAGCGCCGCGATGCTGCCGCCGCCGTTCGTCTCGAAGGTCAGCGTGCAGGAGGCGGAGCCCGAGCCGCCCGAGGACGGCTGCGGCACGAGACGGATGGTGTAGGTGCGCTCGGACGCGCCGTTCGGTGCCTTGACCGTTATCGTGACCGTCCGCTCATACGAGCCGCCCTCGATGACCGCCATGCCGTTTTCCGCCGGTTTTCCGTTCACGGAGACCGACGCGCCGCGGCTCTCGGGGATGACAGTGAGCAGGTACTGCCCTGCCGCGACGTTTTCGACCGTCGCGCTGTCCTTGTCGTCGAAGCTGTCCAGCGTCAGCGGCAGGCCGTCCAGCGTGATGCGCGCGGCGTTTGCCGTGTTCGCGTCCGATGCTTCGCCGTACCGCACGGCCACCCTCGCGCCGGCCTGCGAGAAGGTGACGCGGCTCTCGCGGAGCTGCTCCGCCGCCAGCGTCAGACCGTCCAGCGTCCTTGTCTCGAGCAGCGCGCCGTTCCGGTCGAGCAGCGCCGCCGTCAGCGTGCCGCTGCGGCGCGGCTGGAGCGAATTGTTCCGCACCTGCACGACCGCCGAAGCGGCGCTGCCGTTCTCGAGCTCGGCCGACAGGGTGACGGGCGTGTTCTCGCTCCGCGCGAGCAGGCTTTCAAAGGTGAGGCTCTTCTGGTTGTTCCGGCTGTCCGCCTCGGGCAGCTCGGCCCACTTTCCGTCGCGCTGCTGCTCGATCCGCGCCCGGACGAACAGCATGACGCCCGGCTCGGGGATCTCCGTGAGACCCGCGTCCGCGATGTACTGCGCGATGTCGAACGTCATTTCCTGCGTGTTTCCGGTCTCGTCCATCGCCTCGAGCGCGTCTCCGGTCAGCGTGAGCGTGAAGCCCGTACCCGCCGTTCCGCCTTCGAAGTATTTGCCGTCCACCGGCGTCTCACACGCGGGGTCGGAGTACACGCCCACGGTCACGCGCCGGTCGGTGCGGCCGAGCGAGGACGCGGACTGGTTGTACAGGTGAACGAGGAAGTTTCGCACGCCGTCCTGTTCCTTCGTGACCGTCAGAGCGGAAATGCCCGCGTCCGGGTAGTCCAGATGCACCGTGCCGCTGCACGACTGCGCCGCCGCGCCGGTGAATTCCGCCGTGACTGTGTAGTTCAGGTCGCGCAGCTCGCTGCCGGTCTTTGCCGCCGCGGACAGCGTCCGCGTCTGGCCGGGCAGGAGCGCGAGACCGTCAAAGTGCTGCGTCTGTGCGCCCTCGAGCGCGACCGTCACGCGGTCGATCACGTGCATGCCCTGATTGGAAACGGTGAAGCTGACCGGGACATAGCTGTCGGCGGCGAGCGTGGTATAGTCGACCGTGGTCGAAACGACCTCGACAGCGTCTGTGAACGTCTCGGCGGCGCTGAACAGGTTTGCGGTCTGCCGGGGGATGGTTCCGGTACCGGTATAGGTCTTTCCGTTCAGCTCATAGGAATAGCTGACCGTGTCGGACTCGGTGGCGCTGTACGTCGTGCCCTGCATGACGGCGCAGATGCCGCCGCCGCTGCCGGTGACGCAGGCGTCCATGTGGTCGAGTCCGGTGCGCGCGGGGAGCGCCGCCACCTCGAGGGGCGCGGAGGAGACCAGACCGCCGTCTGCGGACACGAACCGGACCGCGCGGATGACGTCATTGCTCTCCCCGCCCGCGCCTGCGTCGTTCCACAGGACGGTCAGCTCGTCCAGGCTCTCCGCGCCTTCCGCCAGCGCGAACCGGCCGTCGAACGAGCCTGCGGACACCATGTCGCTGAGCGACTCGGGCAGGCCGGACTGCGGCGCGCCGTTTTTGCCGAACACGCGCAGACCCACGTCGCGCTGCTCCGCGCCGGTGAGCGTCCGGACGCTGCTCCAGCCGAGGACGAACTGCCCGCCCGCCGTGGTCAGCTGCGGCTTTTCGTCGCGGCTGCCGTCAGCGGTCGCGCGGATGGTAACGGCCGCGTCCTCGGGATTTTCCGCCGCGGTATCGACGAGCGTGTAGTAAATGTCGCTGCTGTCCCCGTTCTGCACGGAGAACGCGACCGCCGCCGTGCCGTCCGCGAGCAGCTCTGCGTCCATGCCCGTGACCTCGCCCGCGCTGCCGTTGTAGAGCGTATAAGTCTGATCGCTCCACTTCGTGCCGTCATAGATGCGGCACAGGATGCGGTTCTGCGTAAAGTCGAAGGCGCTTTCATCGGTCTGCACCGCGCGCCACACGGCGATGGCCTTTCCGTCTGCCGCCGCGATGACCGGGTCGAACTCCTGCGAGCCGTTGTCGGTCAGGCGCGTCGTGACCCATTCCCTGCCGTTCCAGAGCGACGCCATGACCTCCAGACCGTTCAGAAGGATGGTCTGCTGACCCTCGTTCAGCTCGGTGCCGGCCTTGAGGCCGAGGGTCGCGGCCTCGCGCAGCCAGACCGCACCGGCGAAGCTGCGCGTGCCGTCAAAGTCGGGCGCGCTGTCGCCGTAGCCGGAAAAGCCGTCCGCGCCGTCCGGTATGGCCGTGCCGATGCCGAACTGGCCGTCGCCATCCGACAGGCTGAAGCGCACCTCGGTGTCGGTCACGTCCGTGCTGTCCGCGTCGGACAGGTAGACCAGCATATCGCCATCCTCGGACAGCATCGGCGTGCTGAAGGGGTAGGAATTGGTCTCGATGGCCTGCACGCGGCTCGGCTCGTCCAGACTCATGAGCGCGATGCCGCTCTCGCCGCCGAGCCAGACGCGCTCCTCCTCGTCGAGATAATCGCGGCTCTGCATCCTGACCACAGGCTCGCTCGCTGCGACCGCGCCGCCGTTCGCGGGCAGGCTCTGCCCTGCCGTGCCGCCGTCCAGCCAGCCGGTCGAGCCGAGACCGCTCGAGGCGCTCTCCCAGTAGTCGCGGATCTCGTTCCAGTCATTAAACCGCCATGCCGTGCCGTAGCCGAGCGAGACCAGCGTGATCTCGGTCACGAGCGGCCCCACGCCCAGCGCCGCGCGGATGCCGGCCTCGCCGTCCAGCTGGAGGAACTGGCCGCGCACGTCGCGTTCGTTCGTATTTTTCAGGTATTTGCGCGTCAGGAAGCGGTTTTCGTTGTTGATGTCGATGGTGCCGAACACGCCGACCTTGGCGGTGAAGCCCTGATCGTAGCCCACGCCGCCGAAAAACTCGAAATAGGCGTTGATGCGCAGCGCGGTCAGGTAGTCGTTGACCGCCTTCGCGGTATCGTCGTTCCATTCCAGTCCGAGCTGCTCGGCATAGCGCACGGCGGTCTTGAAATCCACCGTCGCGCCGCCGCGCACCTTGAAGCTCGCGGTCAGCGGGATGCCGTAGGCCGAGCAGCGCAGCACCTTTTCAAATTCCAGCTGCGCGCCCGCGGTGAAGCCGCCGCCGGTCGTCAGCACCTGCCACTGGCCCCGGTCGAAGCTGTAGCGGATCTCGGTGCTCACCCAGCCCTCCAGCTGGAGCATGATGGGCAGGCCGATCGCGCCGCTCGCCGCGCCGTACAGGCCGCTGCGGTCGTCGAAGTACGAGCCGTCCGCCATGGCCTGAAAATCGCTCAGGGTGAAGGTGTCGTTGACCTGCCCCAGCAGGCTGTCGTAGTCCTGTCCGATGTAGCTCGGCTCGAGCGAGATGCCGCTGCGGTCATAGTCCAGATCCTCGAGCTTGGTGGTGTTGAGTCCGGTCCAAAGATAGGCCTCATAGCGCGTGGGGTCCTCGGTGGGCATGAGGACGGCCTTGACGAGACCGGTCTCGCCGCCCATTTTCTCCAGAAAGGACAGCGCGTCCATCATGATGCCGTCCGAGACCGTGTTTACGTACTCATACTCGGTGTTCGCGCCGCCGACCGTGCCGTAGGCGGCGAGGTTCGCCATCAGCGACATGACGGACGGGGCGTCCTCGACCCGTTCGATGGAGGTCAGGTCTGCCAGACCGAACGGCAGCGCGATGGTGCAGACGAGGTTTTCGCCGCTGTCATAGAGCGCGGCCTCGAGCGGCGTGCGGCGCGTGCCGTCGAAGTTCTCAAAGCTGCCGCTCGTGATCTCGACCGAGCTGCTCACCAGCGGGATGGAGGAGAACGGATAGCTTGCGTCCCGGACGGTCACGGCCCTCTGCCCCGGCACGGAAACGCCGGTCTCCTGCGCCCGCAGATAGAAATTCCAGCCGGTGTCGTCCATGGAAACGCCGTCCGCGCCCCAGAGCATGACCGTGCTCTCGAGACGGGCGCCCGGGTAGTTGCTGCTCGGGCCGATCACGCCGGTGTGCCGCCGCACGCTGATCGCGCGGCCGGTGTAGCTGACCGTCTGGGCGGCCACGAAGGGCGCTGCCCGTTCGGCGCTCACGAGCGTTACGATGTCCTCGCCCGAGCGCATCGCGTCGCGCTGGGTCAGACTGCCGTCGACCGTGATAAGCTCGGGGCAGTACCCGTCCGCGCGCACCTCGAAGATAAATTCCAGACTGTCGCCCACGCCGACGGCCTCGGGGTCGTGCGCCGAGGTGAACTGCGACAGGTCCATGTGCACGGTCAGCAGACCGCTGGAGTCGGTCGTAAAGGACTGATCCTTCGTGCCGTCGAGCGCGGCAGCCTGACCGGCGGCCTTTGCAAATCTCGCGCCTGTGCAATAGGCGTCGTCACGGTTTTCGGCCGCGAGGCGGTTGCGGTATACGCCGCCGCGCAGGGTCACGCCGGTGTTCGCCAGCGGCGTGCCGTCCGGGCGGAGCAGCTGCACCTGCGCGACCGCGGCGCGGCGCAGCTCGACGGTATTGAGCGGATACAGCTCGCCCCGCACGCCGCTGCCCTCGCCGCTCTTGAGCGCGAGACGGGACACCGTGCCGCGGTAGGACACGCTGCCGCTGACCGCCGCCGCACGCAGGTCGGAGGCGATGCCGTTCGGCTCGAACAGCGCCAGAGAGCCGTCGCTGTTCGTGTAGAGCGTGTGGGTCTCGCCCAGACCGTCCTCATAGGAGATCTCGGTCTTGACCGCCGGGGTGAACTGGAACAGATACAGCCTGTCCTTCAGCGTCTCGACATTGACCTTGACCGTGTCGCGGAGCGCGGGCAGGGCGCTGTGCGCGGCGGTGACGGTGTTCGTGCCGTCCCGCAGGCCGCTCAGCAGCAGGATGGTCTGGGGCAGGTAGCTCGAGTAGGAATACTGCTCGAGCGGCGCGTACAGGCTGCCCTCGCGGTAATTGAGGCTGACCGCGCGCTGCGTCTCGTCCTCGACCGCCCCGCCCTGACCGGTCGAGGTGCTCCACTTGACCGTGTCATACAGGATGCTCCAGTCGAAGTCCCGGGTGTTGATGCCGATGGTCTCCATCAGGCTCAGCTCGCTGCGCAGTCCGGCGACCGCCTGCGCCGAGGTCAGACCGCCGATGGTCTCGCCCGCATACGTGCTGACCGACGGGGCGGTCGTCGTGCCGCCGGAAATGGTGTTTTTGAGCGTGACCTCGTCCCGGCTCTCGCCGCCCGTCAGGATCTCAAGCGCGCCGGAGCGGTAGACCGTGACCGTCGCGGAGGCGATGCTCCAGGTCGGGTCTGCGCCGTTTTTCGCCTTCGCGGTGACGATATAGCAGTCCTTGAGCTGCTGCGGCGTCTCGGGCGTCAGAGTATAGCTGCCCGAGGCGGCCTTTTCGTCTGTTGTGTAGACGGTCCTGCCGTCCTTTTCGACCGTGAACGCGAACTGACACGCATCCGGGTTCGCGGTCAGGTCGAAATTGTCCACCGTCCAGCCGATCTCGATCGGCTGACCGCTCGTGAACAGCGTCGTTTCCAGTCCGGTCAGCGTGATCGCCGCCGGCTGCGAGCGAACGAGGATCTTCGCGTCGGTCGACAGCTCCTGCACCGTGCTGCCCGTCTGCGCCTGCGCCGTCAGACGCAGGATGCAGGACGGCGCGCCGCCGCTCGAGATGGCGGTGAGGCGGTCGCCGGGGATGGTCAGGCTGGTCGCGCCGCGCTCGAGCACGGTCTCCCAGACCGGCTGCGCGTCCGCGGCGACGGCAGAGCCTGCATAGAGCCGCGCGGTGATCTTTCCGTCCGCCGGGGCGTGCTGGGCGAGGTTGGAGGCGAAATGCACGGTCTGGTCCGCGCCCAGACGGGCGTATACCGTGTCCGCGCCCGCCGGGAACAGCAGGCTCGGCCGGCCGCTGTCCCGGACCGTGACCGTGATGGTGTTGGAGGCCGCGGTCGTGCCCTTGCCGCTGTTGCCGCACTCGAGCGTGATGCTGGCCGTGCCCGCCTTCAGCGGCGTGAGCGCGGCCCTGACCGTCTGGCTCAGGGTCAGGTCGGTGCCGCCGCCCTCGGCGGCGCTCAGCTGCACGACCTCGGGGTCGCTGACCGTCCAGCGCACATCCGCGCCGGCCGCATCATAATAGGTATAGCCGGTCTTATTGTCGGTGAAGGCGAGCACCGGGACCTGTGCGTCCTGCATGAACACGGTCTGCTCGATGCCGGACGGCCAGCCGCCGCTGACGCTGATGGTGTAGGCGTCCGTGCCCGCGAGCGTGACCGGCGTCTGCGTGAACGAGGCGCACGCGCCGTAATACAGCGAGTCGTTATAATAGATCTCCGCCGTGTGCACGGTGTCCGCGCTCACGTTCGGCAGGTCCATCGTGCCGGTAAGGATGTATTTCTGGCTGCTGCCCGTGCCGGAAACGTCCAGATGCAGCTCGGCTTTCTGCGCCGGGTCGCCGTCCAGCACCGCCGTGACCTTCGGCGCGCTCTCGTTCTTCGACCAGTCCAGCCACTTGGTCTGGAAGGTCTCGTCGCCCGCGAGCGTCACGGTAAAGACGGCCCTGGCGGGGTCGTTCGGGTCGGTTTCGGCGGAGAGCGAAACAAAGCTGTCGGTCAGATTTCCGCCCTGCAGGCTGTCGAGCACGGTGGTTCTGAATTCCTTGTAGTCGCCGTCGTTTTTCGATTTGAATTTGTTGCCGAAGGCGTCCGTGCAGGCGTTCTCGTCCGCAGGCCTTACGCCCAGCACCTGAATGCCCGTGCTGTCCGTTTTCTGAACCGGGTAATAGAACACGCGCGTTCTGGAAAGGGTCGCGTCGGAGGAGGGGGATACCGTTGCGTCGATTATGCCCCCGATGCCGGTGTTCACGGCGGACAGATACTTTGTCTCCGTGCCGTCCAGATACGCCAGCTCATAATCGCCGGAGACCGGCTCGGAGAAGGTCACGACGATGGGAACATAGTCGCCCGGACCGAACGAGGAATACCAGTAATCCGTGCTCCCCGTATGCTTGGGCGTGCGCGCGCAGGTGTCGATCGATGCGATGGTCGGCTCGGTCTTGTCCGCGAGCGTCAGCGCGCCGTGCATCAGGATCTCCTCCGGGCGGATGTTCTTATCGTCGTTCTGCGCGATCCAGTCGACCGGCAGATACCAGTCCTGCGGATAGCTGACATAGTTGGACTGCGTGGGCGTGATGGGGACTTTCACGTTCGTAAACCGCCGCACGCGCCAGTTATGTTTTTTGACCTGTTTATAGAAATTGAGGTCGCTCGGGTCGGGATAGTCCCAGTTTTCCTCCTGCGTCCGCGCAAGGTCAGCCAGATAGGCGGCGTCGTCGCTGTTGGAAAAGTCTCTCGTGTCATAGCTCGACGCGCCTCTCGCGATCCTAACAAGATCCTCGCCTTCCTTGATATAAATGGACTTGGGGATGATCTCCCGGCTGCCGTCCTTGGTCCAGAGCGTCACGTTCGCCAGCTTGACCTTCGGGTCCGGATCGCCCGCGCCCAGCCGGATTGCCTCATTAAAATAGTTCATCCAGCCGTGGGTCTCGTTGGATATGCCGGTCGAGCCGTAATCATAGCCCTTCGCGGCCGGAACGGCGGTGTTGATCTTGAAATACTCCGTGCCGTCGATCGTGACCTTTTCGGTCGCGCTGTCATGCTGCTGCCAGTCCAGCTGATAGGGCAGGACGTTCGTGCCGGACGGGGACTTTCTGCCGATCTGCGTGCCGCCGGTGATGGCGGAAACGATGGCGTCCGCGTCGCGGTCCGCCGCGAACGTTACCGTAACCGACTTCGAACCGGCCGGCATGGCGGCGTCATAGGCGGTGCGGGCCTGAATGAGCACCCTGGCATACCCGTCCCAGTGGTTCTCATACGAGCGGAGATACCCGCGCAGCTTGTCCATCGACAGCCGCAGCTCTACCGCCTTCTCGCCCTTCGAGATGGTGAACTTCTTAAAATAGTTGCAGCCCGGCACGCCGGACGTGTCGTCCGCGGCGAGATCCTCCTCGTAGGGCGTGAGAAAATCCGCGAACAGGCCGATCTCGAGCTGGATGTCATGGGGCGCGGGAACGTCCTCTTTGCCGCCCTTTGTACGCAGACTGGCGTGGATGGTCAGCACGCCGTTGTCCTGATTATGCTCGGCGCCCATGTAGAGCGACAGGTCATGCACACTCGTGTCCGCCGACTGCGCGGCGGCGTCCGCGTCCCCTGCCGAAGTCAGAGAAACGCCGTCCGACGAGGCGAGCCTGCTGAGCGTCTGCGCAAGTCCGGTCATCTGGTATTCGATGGACAGCGCGTACATCAGCTGCTCCGCCGTGGCGGTGCGGCCGGTCGCGTCCACGGTGATGACGGTGTCCAGCTCGTCCGCGGTGCACTGGTTGAGCCAGTCGGTCAGCTCGTCCAGCGAGGACAGGCGCGTGCCGTCCTCCACGGTAAAGCTGTTGTCCTCGATCAGTGCGCCGTCCCCGTCGACCAGACCGAGCTCGAGCATCTGTGCGTAAAGCTGCTCCTGCTCCGGCTGCGCCGCGAAGGCCCCGGCCGGGAACATGGTCAGCGCCATGCACAGGCTGAGCAGCATGCTGAGCAATCGTGTTTTCATAGGATCTCCTCGCTTTCTTCCGCAGCCGATGTGCGGTCTGTTCTCCTCTTTCGCCGGCGCACGCAGACAATGGTCAGCGCCGCG
>OODC01000513.1_pt1 | contig 24863 bp, 19 predicted proteins | sample 1671711 | NCBI WGS metagenome assembly OODC01 (sample SAMN06348184, study PRJEB24527) | human gut metagenome | reverse complement strand
AACCGGGGGCGTGTACCTCGGTTTTCATACTTTAAGAGGGAGAAAGTTTCCGTATGGGAACTTTCGGACGTCCGTGTTTTGCGAAGTCAAAACACAGATTGTCGAAAAAACGATAGTTTTTCGACAGTCTCAGGACACAGACAATAAGTCTGTGTCCTTTCTGCGCTTTACTGCTCTTCCGGCTGCTCGACCAGAGTATAGTTTCCGGTCTCGCCGCTGCCGATCACGGTCAGTACATCCTCATGCAGCAGGAAGCGTATTTCGCCGTCCTCGGAGGCTGCGCTGTCGCGGTCGGCCGAGGCCGTGCCCGTCACGCCGTCCGAGAACGTGAAGGTGAACGTTCCCTCTCCGGTCTGCTCGAGCGTGACCGACGCGCCCGAGGAGGCGGCATAGCAGCCCGCCCAGTCGGTCTCCGTGTCCTCCGGCTCGCTGAGCAGGGCGTCATACTCCCCCAGAACGCCCTCGCCGGGATAGCTGTACCGGTCGCCCGTCACACGGTCCACGGCCACCTGTCCGACCGCGCCGCCGTCCGCGCGGCGGCTGACGTCGAACACGGCAAACGAATGTGTTTCTCCCTCGATCTCGCATTCCAGCGTTTCGCGCGACGGCGCTACTGCATAGCTTTCGCTGTCGAACTGCTCGCCCGCGAGCTTCTGCGCCTCATACACGCTGAGCAGCTGCGGCTTTTTCTCCTCTTCCCGGAGCAATCCCGCCTGCTCGGCACGCTCGAGCGCCTGCGTCTGCGGATTAACGGTCGCGGTCGTTTCCCCGGCACAGCCGGTGAGGCATGCCGCAAGCACTGCGGCGGCAACAGGCCATCGTTTCATGGACTGCGGTCTCCCCTCTCTCAAAATCTGCCGAAAGGCCGGAAAAACGGCTGCGCTGACGCAGCCGTTTCCGCTTTCGGGCGTTGATACACCTATCATACAGTATTTTACTGATTTTTGCAACGGTAATCTGGCGGGTTTATTCGGCAGAAGCCGGGTTTTCCTCCGTGTTCTCGCCGCTTCCGCCGCCCTTTCCGCCCTTTCCGCCCTTGCGGTGCGGCAGGTGAACGAGCTGTTTCAGGCGCTCTGCGATGCTGTCGGTCAGCGAGTAGTAGACCGGCGTGATGAACAGCGTTGCAACGGTCGAGATGACCATGCCGGTCATCATGACGATGCCCATCGGCTTCATCATCTCCGAGCCCTCGCCGTTCGAGAATACCATCGGCACGAGGCCGAGGATGGTGGTCATCGCGGTCATCAGGACCGGACGGACGCGGCGCGGGCAGGCGTTGAGGATGGCGGTGTTCTTGTCCTCGCCGCGCTCCCGGCGCTGAAGGGTATAGTCGATCAGAACGATGGACGAGTTGACGACCGTACCGGCCAGAATGATAACGCCGAGCAGCGCGACCATGGAAACGTGGTTTCCGGTCGGCGCGAGCAGCATCATCGAGCCGAGCAGGCCGATCGGCAGGATCAGCATGATCGCGATCGGCAGCGCGAACGAGTTGAACTGGGTCGCGAGGATGAAGTAGACGAGCGCGATCGCGACCGCGAGGGCGAGCATGAGCGAGCCGGTGGTCTCAGCCATCTGGGAGGCCATGGTGTCGCCGTCGCCGATCTCCACGCCGTCCGGCGTCTCGTAGGAATCGAGCACCTCGTTTACCTTTTCGGTGATGGCGTTCGCGTCGCCGGACTCACTTTCGCCGGTGATGGTGACGGTCTCCTTCTGGTTCTTACGGGCGATGGACTGCGGGCTCAGCTCGGTATAAACGTCCGCGACCGAGCTCAGCGGCACATTGCCGCCCGTTGCGGTCGGCAGCTGCATCGAGCGCAGCGCGTCCAGACTGGTCGCGACGTCCGCGTCGCCCGAGACCGTAACGTCGTATTCCTCGCCGTTCATGCGCAGCGTGGTCGCCGTCGAGCCGGTCAGCTCGCCGCGCACCAGACCGCCGATGGCGGCCGGGGTCAGACCGAAGCGCGAGGCGTTCTCGCGGCGGACCTTGACCGCGACGCGCGGCGTCTGCTCGCCGGCAGAGGACTCGACGTTGATCGCGTCCGGGATGGCGGAGAGCTTCTCCACGAGGTCGTCCGCCGTCGCGGCGAGCTGGTCATAGTCGTCGCCGGTCAGCTCCACGCTGATGTCCGAGTCGGTGGACATGCTCATGGATTCGCTTGCGGAGACCGTGATCTCGCAGCCGGCGATGTCCGCAAGGTCGCGGCGGAGCTGTTTGGTGATCTCCTGCGCGGAACGGTCGCGCTTGTCGAGGTCGACGAGCGAAACCGTGACGCTCGCGCCGGAGGCAGAGGACATGATGGAGGTCGAGTCGCCGGTCGAGTAGTAGATCTGCTCGGTCTCCGGCACCTTATCCATGACAATGCCCGCGATGCGGTCCTGGATGGCCGCGGTATCCTCCATGGTCGAGCCGTTCGGCATGGAGACCGAGACCGAAACCTGACCCTGGTCCATCTCCGGGATGAGCTCCATGCCGGCCATGGCGATGCTGATGACGCTGAGGACGCAAATAGCGAGCGTGATGGCGATGCCGGCCCAGCGGTGGGTGATGAGGAATTTCAGGCTGCTGCGGTAGCGGCGCATGAGCGGCTTTTCCACGATCGTGGTGGCCTTGAGCTCATCCGAGCCCGCCGAGGCGGCCTTGCTGACCTTGGACGCGCCGAGCAGTATATAGCACAGCAGCGGCACGAGCGTCAGCGCGATGATGAGCGAGCTGAGCAGCAGCGCGACGATGGTGATACAGAATTCCTTGAACATCATACCGGTCATGCCGCCCGACAGCGCGATCGGCAGGAATACGGCGATGGTGGTCAGGGTGGACGCCGTGACCGAGGTCATGACCTCGCCCGTGCCCTTCGTGCAGGCGTCCCAGCGGCTGTAGCCGTCCGCACGGTAGCTGAAGATGTTCTCCAGAACGACGATCGAGTTATCGACGATCATGCCGACGCCGAGCGTAATGCCGCCGAGCGACATCATGTTCAGCGTGATGCCGCACACGTTCATGATAAGGAAGGTAAACAGGATGCAGCACGGCATCGCGATGGTCAGCGACAGCGTCGCGCCGAGGTCGCGCAGGAACACGAGCAGGACGACCGCTGCGAACAGCACGCCCATCCAGATGTTCTGCACCGCGTTGTCGACGGTCATGTTGATGTAGTCGGACTGGTCCATAACGACGTCTGCCTGAAGCGCATCGTTTTCCGCGATGACCTCGTTCAGGCGGTCGACCGCGCTCTGCGCGACCTTGACGGTGTTCGAGCCGGACTGCTTGTTGACCGAGAGCATGATGCACTCCTCGCCGTCGACCTTGGCGATGGTGGAGCGGTCCTTGGGCTGCATGGAAACGTCCGCGATCTGGCTGAGGCGGACCGTGCCGCCGGCCGGGAGCGAGATGAGCGCGTTCTTGACGTCGTTCAGCGAGGAATACTCGCCGTCCGTGCGGACGGCAAGCGTCTGCGAACCGTTGTCGAGGTCGCCGCCTGGGATGGCCATGTTGTCCGCGCCGAGCTGCTGTGCGACCGAGGTAATGGTGAGGTTGTAGCCCTTGAGGCGCGCGGCGTTGGTCTTGACCGCGACTTCGTCCTCGTAGCCGCCCGAAACGTCGACGGATGCTACGCCGTCCAGACGCTCGAGCGCCGGGGAGATCTCGTCCTCCGCGATGGACTGGAGCGCCGCAAGATCAGAGCCGCGCAGCGCGACCTGCACGACCGGCATGGAGTCGATGTCGATGCTCATGACGGTCGGGTCGGAGGCGTCGTCGGGAAGCTGACTCTTGACCTGGCTGACCTTGTCGCGCAGGTCGGTCATCGCGTCGTCGAGGTCGGTGGAGTCGGTGAACTGAACGACGAGCATCGCCATGTTCTCCGACGAGGTGGACTGGAGCGTATCCAGACCGGACAGACCGGCCACCGCGCTCTCGAGCGGCTTGGCGACCTGCTGCTCGATGTCCTCCGGGCCCGCGCCCGGATAGGTCGCGTACACGATCGCCGCCGGAACCTCCATGGACGGCATCAGCGCGAGCGGCAGGGTAGAAAAGCTGTAAAAGCCGAACACAATGACCATGAGATACAGAAGGATGGTCATTACGTTGTGCTTGATAAAGGTTGCTGCTACTTTCATCGGGCCTTAACCCTCCCCGCCGTCACTGGTGACGACACGGACGGCAGAGCCGTCGGACAGGTAGGACTGACCCTTGGTAACGACGCGGTCGCCCTCGTTCAGGCCGGAGGTGATCTCGGTCTGGGTCTTGCCGACAAGACCGGTTTCAACCGTGACGCGCTTTGCGGTCGTGCCGCTCTCGTCGACGGTGAACAGGTAGCGCTCGTTGTCGTTGCCGGTCAGCACGCACTCGGTCGGAACGGAGAGCGTGTTCTCGCGGCGGTCGGTGTAGAAGATGACGGTCGCGAACGCGCCGATGGCCGGCTCGGTGCCGTCCGGAACCGAGACCGATACGTCATAGAGGTTGGTCTGCTGGTTGGCCGCCGCCGGGAGCGAGACGATCTTCGCGCTCTTGACCTCGTCGGACAGGACGGAGATCTGCACGCCCGCGCTGTCGCCGGTGTGCAGGCCGGCGAATACATCCTCAGAGACCGATGCGTTGATCTTGACACGGCTGTCCTCGGCGATGACGACCGCCGGCTGTGCGGAGGAGGCCATGCCACCCTGCACGACGTTCACCGCCGTGACCGTGCCCGCGCAGGGCGCAGTCACCGTGCCGTAGGAGGCCTGCTTGTTGATCTGATCCATGCTCGCCTGAATCTGGGCGAGGGACGCCGCCTGCTGCGCGCGCGCCTGCTGCACGCCGGCCTGCGCCTGCGCAAGGCCCTGCTTGGCCTTGGTCAGATCCTGCTCAGCGGCCGCGCCTGCCTCGAGCAGCGCCTCGGTGTTCTCGACGGCGAGCTGCGCCTGCTCGACGCCGATCTGCGCGTTCTCGATAGCCTTTTCGGTCGCGGTTTTGGTCGCATTGTACGACTCGCGCAGCGAGGACATGGTCGAGGTGACCGACGAAGTGTCCACGTTCAGCAGAGTCTGTCCCTTCGTAACCTTGTCGCCCTCGCTGACGCTCAGCGTCAGCACCTGACCGGCGAGCATCGGGAACACCTGCACCTCGTTGTCCGCAGCGACCTTGCCGTTGACCGAGTATTCGGTGCTCATCGCGCCCTTCGTCACCTCGGCCACCTCAACGGCGGTGCCTGCTGCGGTCTGCTCCTCCCCGTCGTCGCTCGTCTGGCTGCCGCAGCCTGCGCAGAGCGCCATGGATGCTGCGAGCAGCGCCGCTAAAATACGTTTTTTCATCGGTCTCCTCCTTAGTTTGCCTGTTTCCTCAGTTCGCGCTCGACATCACGCCGCGCGTTGCCCACTCGTAATTGTTGTATGCGGTCAGCAGGTCGGTACGCGCGTTTTCCGCCGTCTCCTGCGCGGTCATGTACGTGTCCTGCGCCTCTTCGTATTTCAGCCGCGAAATCATGCCGCGCTTGTATTGCAGCTCGGAGACCGCGAAGGTCTTCTGCGCCTGTGTCAGGTCGCCCTGCGCGGCGGTCATGGCGGTGACCTTCTCCTGCATGGTCTTGTACAGCTTGCGGAACGAGCTCTTTACGCTCTCCTCGGTCGCGTCGCGCTGAATCTTCGCCGCCTCATAGGCGTGCAGATTGTTGGTGACGTCGTTCTCGTAGTCGTCGGACGCCTTGCGCACGCTGTCGCTGGCTGACCAGATGGAATAGCTGTTCTCGAGCGCGGACGCGAGGTCCTTCTCGTAGTCGACAGCGGCAAGCTGCTCATTTGTCACGCCCGGCAGCGCCTCGATGGTGATCTCGGTGCCGGTCGGGTAGCCGCACTGGATGGCGAGCGTGTTCCTGAGGCTGTCCGCCGAGGTCTGTGCGCTCTTCTGCTGCGCCGCGAGCAGCTCACGCTGGCTCTGCAGGCCGGAGAGCGTGTTCCTCGTGGCGATGCCGAGGGCGACCTGCTTTTTCGTCTGCGCGATGGTGCGGTCGAGCTGCTGCAGGCTGCGCTCGGTCTGCGCGAGCGAATACTGCATGGACGCGAGCGAGATGTAGTTGTTCTCGGCCGACATGCAGATGGTGTCCGCGTTGTTCTGCATCTGACGGCGCGTCGAGTTGACCGTGTTCTTCTGCTCGTCCTTCGCGTCGTCCTCATCGTCGTCGAGATCGTTATACTGCTGGTACAGGCTCTCGCGCTGCGCCTGCAGCACATTGATCTGCGCGTTGATCGATTTGAGCAGCTCCGTATCCGTGATGCCGTCTCGCGACTTCTTCAGCTCGCTGATCTGCCGGTCGTAGGCGTCGATCTGCTGCGACAGATTAAAATACTTGTTGATGTACTGGTCGGAAACGTCGGTCTTTTCCGCGCTCTCCACCGTCTGCTGATACGAGCGGATGGAAACGTTTCCCTCGCGCACGGTCTTTTCGAGCGTATCGAACGTCAGCCTGACCGGTGTCTGCACGGCGGTCTGCGCCGCGGCAGCGGTCTGTGCGGCTGCGGTGTCCGCCGCGTAGGCCGGGGCGCACATGCCGCACAGCAGAGCCGCGCAAAGTCCTGCGGCAGCTGCTCTCTTCATATATGTATCAACCTTTCTTAATAGCAAAATGGGATTTATTATCAAATGTTAAACACCGGTCGGGAGCGTCAGCACGCCCTGCTCGGCCCACTGGCACGCCGTGTAGTTCTGCGCAACGGTCAGCTCTGCGAGTCTGACGTTGATCTCGGCGGTCTTTACCGCGTCCTCAGCGGACTGGTAGCTGAGCCGACTCATCGTGCCGAGCTTATACTTGACGGAGGCCAGACGGAGATCGTCCTGAGCCTGCGTCAGCGCGTTCTGCGCCGCCGTGAGCGACACGCGGCTGTCCTTCATGTTCTGAATGACCGTGGCGTAGGCCGTTTCGACCGATTCCTGCGTCACCGCAAGCTGATCCTCTGCCGCCTTCACGGCTTCCGCCGTGCCTGAAACGTCCTTGTCATAGACGTTCTGCGCCGCACGCAGCGACACGCGCCTGCTCCAGATGTCGAAGCTGTTCTTTTTCGCGTTCTCGAGGCCGGTTTTCGCATTGATCCGGTCGAGCTCACCCTCATAGGGCATGACGAGCGTGGACGGCTCGACGAGCGTATCCGCATCCAGTCCGCACAACTGCGACAGCGACAGACCGATCTGCTCGCGCATATTGGCGAGCGTCTGCTGCGAATTGACCAGCTGCACGCGCTGGTTCTCCACCGTGTCGAGCTGGAGCTGACCGATCATGCCGCGGCTGCGCTGCACCTTCATCACCGCGAGATTGCGGTCGAGGGTCGCGATGCCGTTTTTCAGGCTCTCCATCTGGCAGTCCAGCGTTTCCATCGTATACAGCAGGTTCTGCGCCGCCATCGCCATCTGATTGGCGATGCTGTCCGCCTGTCGGCGCAGCTGGTAGGCCTGATCGTCGAGCTGCGAGAGCATCGCGAGCGCGCTCTGATACTGCACGCTCACCGACAGGTTCATGTTCTCCGCATTGCCGCGCAGCGCGGTAATCTGCGCCTCATAGGCCTTTTTCGTGTCCTCGTCCAGCTTTCCGCTCTCCAGGATCTTCTCGAGCGTGTCCGCCAGCTCGCTGTATGTCGCGCCGGGACTGACCGACGCCGAACCGAACGACGAGCCGCCCGCCGCGTCCTCGATGGCGGAGGCGTTCTTGCGCAGGATGCGCACTGTGCTGTTATCCTCCTGCACCGCCTTTTTCACGGCCAGCACGCCCATCTGCCGGACCTTGAGCGCGGGCGCCTCCGCGCCGATGCCGGCAGGCGTCTGCCCCGCCGCCGTCTCCCCGGCCGCGAGCGCCGGCACGGCCGACCCTGCGAGCAGGGTGCAGGCGAGCAGTGCGCTGATGACTTTTCGTTTCATATAAATACCTTGTCTCCTCTCGCTTGCGGAGAACGCGCGCCCCCATGCGTGCTCTTGCAATATTGCGGTGCTGCCTTAAAGCAGTTCTCTCGTGATGATGCTCGTGTGGATATATTCTATGTTCCGGCGCGGCGATTCGCCCGTGCGCAGCGTGTGCGCGAGCACCTCGATCGCGCGCGTGGTCTGGGCGGAGAAGTCCTGGTCGATGATGAAGTCCAGCCGCCCCTCCTCGAGGTATTTGCGCGCATAGGGCGTCAGGTCATGGCAGACCACGTGGATACGGCGCGCCGGTCTGACGCGCTCGAGCGCGTCCATGCAGCCGCGCACGGACTCGTTCGCCATGTAGATGCCGCGCAGACGCGGATGACCCTTCGCGTAGTACAGCACGCCGTCATAGGTCAGCTCGTACTTTTCGACGCTCTCGATGACGTTCACGACCACGTCGTCGCCGCGCAGCTCGTGCAGCCGGTCGAGAAAACCGCGCACGCGCAGGTCATGCGCCGCAAACTCGCGGTTGCCCGTAACGACGAGGATCTCGCCGCCCTCCGCATAGGGCGCGATCAGTCCCGCCGCGACGCGGCCCGACTTTACCATATCCTGACCGATGTGATACAGTCGACGGCTCTGGCAGACGTCCGAGTCGCAGGTCACGACCGGCACGCCGGAGGCGACCAGACGGTCGATCTCCTCGCGCATGACGAGCGTGTCGGGCGCGGTGACGATCAGGCCGTCGATGCCGCGCTCCTCCATGCGGCCGATCGCCTCGAAGTACGAGCGCGGAGAACGGTTCTTCAGCTCCTCGACCAGCACGGTCACGTCGTTCAGGCCGCGGTTGTGCACCGCAGTGCGGATGCCGTCGCGCATGCGGCGGATGAAGAACGCATCCCAGCTCGGCAGGATGACGCCGATGCGGTACACGCCGCGGCCCGCCCGGGCCGCCTGCCGCTGCGTCGGTGTTTTGTAGCCGTATTCGCTGATCAGCTTCTGAATGCGCTCGCGCACCTCGGGCGAGACGTTCGGACGGCCGTTTACCACGCGGTCTACCGTTCCGCGCGATACGCCGCACTGATCCGCGATCCACTGTGCAGTTACCTTCATAGCAGGAATCTCCCTTTTACTCTCTCGTGCATTTTTTCGTTCACAGCATGAAATCACGGTAAATTGTGCATTTTAGTTCACGTTTGCACGGTTTATTCTATCATACCAAACAAAGCTTCACAAGCAATTCTGTGCATTTTAGACACTGCGCGCGAATTTGTCGCATTCGGTTGTGCATTTTTTACTTTTGCACAACGCACGGCTCTTCTGCGCGTTTTTTCCCGTGATTTCCTGTACTTTTCACCAAATAGACATGCAAAAATTGGGCGGTACGCTAAAAATGAAATCCCCACTTGAAGCACGATGGCAAGTGGGATATAATAAAGTTATCCAAGGGAGAGCTGCGGAATGCGGTCTGCGCTGTGCAGACTGACCATCCGGAGTCTCGACCTACTGAAAAGGAGAGAATTACAATGGGCATTCTGAAAATCGGCGTAGTTGGCTGCGGCCGTATCGGCAAGCTGCACATCAACAACCTGATCAACTCTGTACCGGGCGTACAGGTAGTCGCAGCAGCAGATCCGATGCTGGATAAGTCCGGCGCACGCGAGTGGCTGGCAGAGCGCAAGATCACCAACGTTTCCACCGACTTCATGGACGTTATCAACAACCCGGAAGTAGACGTAGTATTCGTTTGCTCCTCCACTGACACGCACTGCGATGTATCCATGGCAGCAGTTCAGGCTGGCAAGCACGTATTCTGCGAGAAGCCGATCGATTATGATATCGACAAGATCAAGAAGCTGCTCGCACTCGTTGAGGAGAAGGGCGTCAAGTTCCAGGTAGGCTTCAACCGCCGCTTCGACCACAACCACAAGGCAGTTGCAGACGCAGTCAAGGACGGCACGATCGGCGATCCGCACATCGTTATCGTTTCCTCCCGTGACCCGGAGCCCCCTCCGGCATCCTACGTTGCAGTTTCCGGCGGTATCTTCTATGATATGATGATCCACGACTTCGACATGGTTCGCTACGTAACCGGTTCCGAGGCTGTTGAGATCTCCGCTGTCGGCTCCTGCCTCGTTAACCCGAAGCTGCAGGAAGAGTCCGGCATTCCGGACGTTGACACCGCTGTTGTTACCATGAAGATGGCTAACGGCTGCATCGCTGTCATCAACAACTCCCGTCAGGCAGTTTACGGCTACGATCAGCGCGTAGAGGCTTTCGGCTCCAAGGGCATGGCTTCCGACGCTAACGATCTGGTCAACACCACCACCGTTATGACCGTAGACGGCGCGAAGTCCGAGAAGCCGCTGTGGTTCTTCCTCGAGCGCTACAACCAGGCATTCATCAACCAGGTTATCTCCTTCGTTGATGCGATCAACAACGACAAGCCGGTTGCTGTCGGCGCTGTTGACGGCCTGCGTCCGGTTCTGATGGCTAAGGCTGCTACCGAGTCCTGCCGTAACGGCGGCGTTTACGTAAAGGTTGAGGAGTAATTCCGAAAATCCGCAGCGTACGCTGATGTAAAACAAGAAAAGAAGGCTCTCTTGACAAAAGGGAGCCTTTTTCTTATGCCCTCAGCAGAGGTCTTTTTTCTCTTAACCGTCTGCTGACGGCAGGCGGTTCCGCCGATCCGGCGGCGTGCCGCTGGAGGCGAGATTACGTCCTCGGAGGGCGTGAGCATTGCCGCCTTCGGCGGCGGAGACGCCGTGCCCACGGCGGAGGGCAAAAGGGGACAGGACACCAAACATGGTTTCCTGTCCCCTCTTGACTCCCCTCACCTTCCTTTGCGCTGACACATCGGAGATGTGCAGCGAAACGGGGGTTACGGGGGCTCGGTTCCGTGCGTCGGGCAGATTTTTGGACGCTTTACTGCCCTGAATTTCCCTTGCGTAAGGCGCCGCGCATAACAGTGCGCGGCCATCCTGTGCAGGACGACAGCGTTCCGCTGCGAAAAGCTCCGCTTCGATCAAGGATTGTGCCTTGGAGCACCAAACGTCCCTGTGGGCCCCTCGCTTTTAGACGCGCGACCGAAGGGAGTCGCGTCCCAAGGAAAGGTTGGGGAGTCAAGAGGGGCAGGGAAACCTTGGTGTCCCTGCCCCTTTTGCCCCCGCCGCCGGGCGGCGGCAATCCCCGGCCGCCAAAGGCGGCCATTGTACACGCTCACCTCGGGCGGGCTTATCCCATCCTGCTCACCGCACGGTGCACAGCGTGCTCCGCCCGGTTCGCTGCGTGCTGCGCCGAATGCCGCAGCGACGGGTTCAGCATCGCACTCGCCGCCACAATGCTCATCACTGCCCCCGCGACCGCTCCCGTCGCGACACCCGATACAAATGGTGATACCTGCATACTTCTTCCTCCGTTTTTCGCTTTTTTCAGCGCTGCTCTCCGCGCCGCTCCCTTATTATGTCCCGCCGCGCCCGCTTTCTTCCTCCGTCAGCGCTGACAAAATCCACCTGCAAAATCCGGAATATTTTGCGCAATCGACTGTTTACAAAAACGCTCGCATACAGTATAATGATAGAGAACACCGTGGCTCCGTTCACGGTACGATTTGGAAAAATCCGCCTTTAAGAAGCGGCCCGTGAGCCGCACAAGGCAGAAAACAGTGCATACGCCGTCAGCCGAGACAGGGGACAGGTGTAACTTCAGTGCGGCTTTCTGCGTCTTTTATCGTGCGGAAAGTCATTTTTCTTATATCGGTTCGTAAGTTTATTCATTTCGCTGCATGTTTATTCTCGAAGGAAGTGTCGCATGGCAGGTCAGAAAACCGTGATCATGGACGCGGACGGCATCCGCCGTGCGCTGACCCGCATCGCGTTCGAGATCATCGAAAAAAACAAGGGCGCCGAGCATCTCCTGCTCGCCGGCATCCGCACCCGCGGCATTTACCTCGCGCAGCGCATCGCGCAGAAGCTCGGTGAGGTCGAAGGCACGACTCCTCCGGTCATCGAGCTGGATGTGACGCCGTGGCGCGACGACATGCCGCGGCAGGACGCGCCGATGCCCTCCCCCGACGCGCGCATCGAGGGCGCGACCGTCGTTCTCGTGGACGACGTACTCTACACCGGGCGCACCGTGCGCGCCGCGATCGAGGCGGTCTCCTGCTTCGGCCGCGCAAGCCGCATCCAGCTCGCCGTTCTGGTCGACCGCGGCCACCGCGAGCTCCCCATCCGCCCGGACTATATCGGCAAAAACCTGCCGACCTCGCACGAGGAAAGGGTCTGCGTCCGCCTCCGCGAGGTGGACGGGGAAGATAACGTTGCTATTCTTTGAGACAGCATCCCCGCTGTCTCGTGCAGCCGCATGATACACTCACTATGAGAAAGGAAGAACCAAATGTCTATCCAAACCTTAGTAGAAAAGATCAAGGAAAAAGGCAATCCGACCGTAGCCGGTCTGGACGCCCGTCTCGAATACATTCCGCAGCATATTTCGGGGCGCAACATGATGCTGCACGGCGAGACCCTGCGCGCAGCAGCCGAGAGCGTTGTTGCGTTCAACTGCGGTCTGATCGACGCGCTGTGCGACATCGTCCCGGCGGTCAAGCCGCAGGCTGCATATTATGAGCTGCTCGGCTCCTACGGCGCGATGGCGCTCAAGGAGACCATCGACTACGCGCACGCCAAGGGCATGTACGTTATCGGCGACATCAAGCGCAACGACATCGGCGCGACCGCTTCCGCATATGCAGAGGCGTACCTCGGCAAGACCCGTGTCGGCGACACCGAGATCGCGCCCTACGGCTGCGACAGCGTCACCGTAAACGGCTACCTCGGCACGGACGGCGTCGAGCCCTTCCTCAAGGAGTGCCGCAGCCGTGAGAAGAGCCTGTTCCTGCTCGTCAAGACCTCCAACCCGTCCTCCGGCGAGCTGCAGAACCGCGACATGGAGGGCAAGCCGCTCTACGCGCGCATGGCTGAGATGGTCGCAAAGTGGGGCGAAGGTCTGGACACCCCGTGCGGCTACAACCAGATCGGCGCGGTCGTCGGCGCGACCTATCCCGAGGAGCAGAGGATCATCCGTGAGCTGCTGCCGAAGAGCTACTTTCTCGTGCCGGGCTACGGCGCACAGGGCGCGACCGCGAAGGACATCGCCAATGCGTTCAACGACGACGGCCTCGGCGCGATCGTAAACTCCTCCCGCGGCATCATGTGCGCGTGGAAAAAGACCGGAAACAACGGCGAGGACTACAAGGAAGCTGCCCGTGCAGAAGCGATCCGCATGCGCGACGACATCGTAGCGGCCATCAAATAATATAAACCGCGCCATCGGCGCGCATAAAATAGAATTTGCCTTGCAAATTCATAAAAACCGAGAGCATGTATCACGGTTTTTATACAAGTACGGAGCAAAGTTTCGCTCGTCGGAGCTTTGCGCAGTTCTGGACATATCCGTGCTTTCAGCACGGTATGTCCCCTCGATTGAAACCATGGTTTCAATCGAAGAATTAAGGAGCGTGTGGATATAGTGAAAAAAGCATACTTACTGCTGGCGGACGGCACCCTGTTCGAGGGCACCGCAGTCGGCTACGAGGGACAGAGCATCGGCGAGGTCGTATTCAACACCGGCATGGCAGGCTATCAGGAGGTCCTGACCGACCCGTCCTACTATGGTCAGGTCGTTACCATGACCTACCCGCTCGTCGGCAACTACGGTATCAACTTCGAGGACTACGAGTCGCGCAAGAGCTGGGTCTCCGGCTTCATCATGCGCGAGATGTGCGAATACCCGTCCAACTGGCGCTGCAAGGTAACGCTCGACGAATACCTCAAGGCGCAGAAGGTCGTTGGCCTTGCCGGCATCGACACCCGCCGTCTGACGCGCAAGCTGCGCGGCGAGGGCGTCATGAACGGCGTCATCTACACCGAGGGCTTCGAGCCGGACGAGCAGACCATCGAGGAAATGAAGGCTTACGTTGTAAAGGATGCGGTCAAGACCGTTACCTGTGCGGAGAATATCGTTTACCCGGCTGAGGGCGAAACCAAGTACCGCATCGCGCTGTTCGACTACGGCGTAAAGTACAACATCGAGCGCGAACTGTGCAAGCGCGGCTGCGAGGTCACCGTCGTTCCGGCGTACACCAAGCCGGAGGACGTAGTCGGCAAGTACGACGGCGTGATGCTGTCCAACGGCCCCGGCGACCCGGCGGAGAACGTCGAGATCGTTGCGAACCTCAAGGAGCTGCTGAAGTCCGATATGCCGATCTTCGGCATCTGCCTCGGCCATCAGCTGCTGGCACTGGCTATCGACGCAAAGACCACCAAGCTGAAGTACGGCCACCGCGGCGTCAACCATCCGGTCAAGGACATCGACGCGGACCGCACCTACATCACCTCGCAGAACCACGGCTACGCCGTTGTCGGCGAGTCGGTTGACCCGCAGATTGCCCGCGTGCGCTATGTCAACCTGAACGACGGCACCGTTGAGGGTCTCGAGCACATCGGCCGTCCGGTATTCACCGTTCAGTATCACCCCGAGGTATGCCCCGGCCCGATGGACACCTCGTATCTGTTTGATAAATTCATCGAAAACATCGAAAAGTCGAAAGGAGGCGCTCAGTAATGCCGCTTCGCAAGGATATTCATAAGGTAATGGTACTGGGCTCCGGCCCGATCGTAATCGGTCAGGCGGCCGAGTTCGACTACGCAGGCACGCAGGCCTGCCGCGCACTGCGCGAAGAGGGTCTGGAGGTCGTTCTGGTCAACTCCAACCCGGCGACCATCATGACCGACAAGGCCATGGCTGACAAGGTCTACATCGAGCCGATGACTGTAGAGGCCGTTCAGGAGATCATTAAGAAGGAACGCCCGGACTCCCTGCTGCCCAACCTCGGCGGCCAGACCGGTCTGAACCTCGCCATGGAGCTGTGCGAGAACGGCTTCCTTGAGAAGATGGGCGTCAAGCTGCTCGGCGCGAACCCGACCACCATCGCAAAGGCGGAGGACCGCCAGATGTTCAAGGACACCATGGAGAAGATCGGCGAGCCGATCATCGCCTCCAAGGTCGTTCACACGGTCGAGGATGCGGTCGATTTCACCCGCGAGATCGGTCTGCCGGTCATCATCCGCCCGGCGTACACCCTCGGCGGCACCGGCGGCGGCATCGCCTACACCTGGGAGCAGCTGCGCGAAATCGCGGCCTCCGGCATCATGTACTCGCGTGTTGACGAAATTCTGGTCGAGAAGTGCATCGCAGGCTGGAAGGAAATCGAGTACGAGGTCATGCGCGACCACAAGGGCAACGCCATCACCATCTGTAACATGGAGAACGTTGACCCGGTCGGCGTACATACCGGCGACTCTGTTGTAGTTGCGCCGAGCCAGACCCTGTGCGACAAGGAGTACCAGATGCTCCGCACCTCCGCGCTCAACATCATCACCGAGCTCGGCATCGAGGGCGGCTGCAACGTGCAGTACGCGCTCAATCCGGAATCCTTTGAGTATGCCGTTATCGAGGTAAACCCGCGTGTTTCCCGTTCCTCCGCACTGGCTTCCAAGGCGACCGGCTACCCGATCGCAAAGGTAACGGCAAAGATCGCGGTCGGCTACGGTCTGGACGAGATCTCGAACGCCGTCACCGGCAAGACCAAGGCCTGCTTCGAGCCGACCCTCGACTACTGTGTCGTCAAGTTCCCGCGCTGGCCGTTCGACAAGTTCGTCTACGCGGACAACACCCTCGGCACCCAGATGAAGGCGACCGGTGAGGTCATGGCCATCGACAACAGCTTTGAGGGCGCGCTGATGAAGGCCGTTCGCGGCTGCGAGATCAAGCTCGACAGCATGATCGCGCCGCGCATCCAGAAGCAGTCGGACGCAGAGATCAAGAAGGGCGTGGCCCGCACGGACGATCAGCGCCTGTTCCACATCTGCGAGGCGCTGCGCCGCGGCATCATGACCATTGAAGAGATTCACGACATCACCACGATGGACGTATTCTTCCTGCACAAGTTCCAGAACATCATCGACATGGAGAAGGAGCTCGCGTCCGCCGAGAAGATCGACTCCGACCTGTACATCCGCGCCAAGAAGATGGGCTTCCTCGACAAGACCATCGAGCAGCTGTCCGGCAAGGATATTTCCGATGTCAAGCGTCTGCCGGTCTACAAGATGGTAGATACCTGCGCGGCAGAGTTCGAGGCAGAGACCCCGTACTACTACTCCACCTATGACGAGGAGACCGAGGTCGCTCCCCCGTCCGGCAAGAAGAAGATCCTCGTTCTCGGCTCCGGCCCGATCCGTATCGGTCAGGGCATCGAGTTCGACTACTGCTCGGTTCACGCGGTCTGGGCGCTGCAGAAGCTCGGCTGCGAGACCGTCATCATCAACAACAACCCGGAGACCGTCTCCACCGACTTCGACACCGCTGACCGTCTGTACTTCGAGCCGCTGACGCCCGAGGACGTGACCGGCGTTGTCGAGGCGGAGAAGCCGGACTACGCGATCGTTCAGTTCGGCGGCCAGACCGCCATCAACCTTGCGGCGCACCTCGAAAAGCTCGGCGTTCCGATTCTCGGCACCCCGGCATGGTCGATCGACGCCGCTGAGGACCGTGAGAAATTCGACGTTATCCTCGAGAAGTGCGGCATTCCGCGTCCGGCGGGCCACACCGTCATGACCGAGGAGGAGGCCGTCAAGGCTGCCGACGAGCTTGGCTACCCGGTTCTCGTCCGTCCGTCCTACGTTCTCGGCGGTCAGGGCATGGAAATCGCGTACAAGGAAGCCGACGTGCGCGAGTTCATGCAGGTTATCACCCGCAACAAGGTCGAGAACCCGGTTCTGGTCGATAAGTACATGATGGGCCGCGAGATCGAGGTCGACGCCATCTGCGACGGCGACGACATCCTCATCCCGGGCATCATGGAGCATTTCGAGCGCGCAGGCGTCCATTCCGGCGACTCCATCTCCATCTACCCGTCCATCAACATCGAGAAGAAGCACAAGGACACCCTCGTGCGCTACACCGAGTCGCTCGCGAAGAACCTCGCCGTTCTCGGTCTGGTCAACATCCAGTTCGTTCTGTACAACGACCAGATCTACGTTATCGAGGTCAACCCGCGTTCCTCCCGTACCGTTCCGTACATCTCCAAGGTAACGGGCGTTCCGATGGTCGATCTGGCGACCCGCTGCATGTTCGGCGAGAAGCTGCGCGACATGGGCTGCGGCACCGGCCTGCACCCGGAGAGCGACCACTACGCCGTCAAGGTCCCGGTATTCTCCTTCCAGAAGCTGCGCGACCTCGACACCCAGCTCGGCCCTGAGATGAAGTCCACCGGCGAGGTCCTCGGCGTTGCCAAGAGCTTCCGCGAGGCGCTGCTCAAGGGTCTGACCGGCGCAGGCTTCCAGATGAAGAAGAAGGGCGCTGTGCTCATCTCCGTCCGCGACTCGGACAAGCAGGAGGCCATCCGCATCGGCGAGCGTTTCGAGGCGCTCGGCTTCGACATCTACGCCACCAGCGGCACCGCGAACGTGCTCAACCGCCACATGGTCGCGACCAACGCCATCCGCAACGTGGATGAGCCGTCCCCGAACATCATCGACCTGATCGAGTCCGGCAAGATCGACTATGTCATTGCCACCTCGGTCAAGGGCCGTCATCCGGAGCTTGGCTCGGTGCATATCCGCCGCACTGCGGTCGAGCGCGCCATCCCGTGCCTGACCTCGATGGATACCGTTTCCGCGCTGCTGCGCTGCCTCGAGGGCGACATCAAGATCGAAAACTGCGAAATGATCGACATCAACTCGATCTGACCGCAGCATCCAGAAACCAGAAATCAGGTCCGCTGTTCCCTTCGGGGAATGGCGGACTTTTTCTGTTCTGCTGTACTGTGCTGTGCTCTGCTGTGCTGTACTCTACTGTACTGTGCTGTACTCTGCTGTCCTGTTCTGTGTGTACTTTCCGGGCGGCAAACCGCCATTTCCCGGCCAGAAATCCCGATTTCCCGGCAAGAAAAAAACGGCGGGCAGCACGAAAAGACCTGTCGGGTCAGATCGCAGTTTTCCCTGTGTCTGACAGAACGAACTCTCACCTGACCGGCCGCCGCATCCTGTTCCCGCTCCGTCAGACGCATCGCTCTGTCTGCCATGCCGAGGGGAAAAGTCCCCTCACCCATAGCGCGGATACCGGAAAAATTGACCTCAAACGGTCAAGCGGAACGAAAATTCTTCTCCGGCCGGTCGATAAAGTCCGTTTTCATAATGCTGATACGGCAGCGCGGGAGTCTGAAAAAAAACGGAGCCTTTCGACAGCTGAAAAAAAGAGGATGCAACGCTTTCACATTGCATCCTCTTTTTTATGTGTTATCCGCGCGTCAGTACGCCGACGATGATGTTGGCGACCAGGCTGACCGCCGCGAGCACGGCGTACAGCATCGCCTGCGCGTGGCAGGCCTTCGCCTTGGGGTCATCCTGCCGGTCCTCCTGCTCACTGCGGCCGCAGATCATGCCGTAGCGCAGCTGCTGAAAGGCAGTCAGCGCGGCAAATGCGACGAACAGAAAGAGCAGCAGACGCTGAATGGTCTGCGCCGGCATTTTAGTGAACGATGTTGAGAACGATCGCTGCGATGACGAAGATCACGCCGACGATCGAGGTCAGACGGGCAAAAATGCGGTCAGAAGCGGAAGCCTTACCCTTGCCGAAGAAGGTGTCTGCGCCGCCCTCGATGGCGCCGAGGCCCTGCTGTGCGCCCTCCTGAAGCAGAACGACAACGATCAGGAACAGGCTTGCGATGATCATGATGACAGAAAGAGCGATCTGTGCGGTAGTCATGTGTTTTTTCCTCCATTACATTTTTCTTTTATCGCGGAACAGCGTCCGCGTCAGATTGCGTACATGATACTATATCATATTTCGCGCTGTATTTCAAGAGCTTTCCGCTCTCAAAGCGCAGCTTTCATGATATTTTTCAGCGAGTCGCCCATGCGGCTCACGCAGAGCTTATGCGCCTCGAGGTCGACGCACGCCATGCGCACCGAGCCCCAGCCGTGCTTTCCGCCCTCGAACTGCTGCTCGTGCGCGAGCTTTTTCAGCCGCTTCGGCACGTCCTTTTCCAGCTCTCCGGCGGCGAGGATGATCGAAACGATGGAGAAATCGTGGTTTTCATCCGGCTCAACGAGCGTTTCGAACACCCTTTCCGCATACGCCCACCAGTCCGCAAGCTCGTCCGCGCCGAGCTTCGGCACGGCAAACAGCAGGCGATATTCGTGCGCGTGGCCGACGCCGCCCGTCGGCATCAGACCGAGGATCTTGCGCGCGCTCTTGATGGTGAACGAGGAGCAGAGCGCCGCCATGCGGCCCGCGACCTCGACATTGGTCTGCGTGCGGAACGCCTTGTCCTGGGTCTCGATCAGCCGGTCGCGCAGCGCGACAAATTCAGTCGAAAAATCCATGCCGCTCTCCTTTTTACAGGTCTTCCGGGTACTCGCCGTCCGCCGTCATCTGCGAAACCGCAGCCGTGATGACCGGCTTGTCCTCGCGATAGGTCACGCCGTACCAGCGCGCGGAGGTCTTGAGGACCTTCGCGGTCGCCTTTCCTGCCTTGATGAGCGCGTCGACCGCGAACGGCAGGTAATATTCGCCCTTCATCGGATTTTCCGGCAGCTTCTCCGCAAAGAACGTGCGCAGACCCTCGTCGAGCGAGGGCAGGAAGGACGGGGTGAAGCCCCAGAGGTTGAGCGAGACCGGCGTACCCGGCGCGATCTCGCCGGCCGGTGCGTCGCCGTCCGCGTCATAGCGGATGACGCCGTCCGCGTCGCGGTGGATGGAAGTGCGCTCAATGATGTGCGCGAGCAGGCCGTGCTCGTCCTCGGTGCACACGCCGCGCGAGACCGTGCCGTTCTCGGTGAGGGTGTTCTCGACCTGATAGCCGACCATGCAGTAGCGGAACCTGTCGTCGTCCTCCGCCTGCGACAGATAGTCGTACATCTTGCGGAAGGCGTCCGCGCCGTAGAAATCGTCCGCGTTGATGACCGCGATCGGGCATCCCTCGGTCAGCTCCTTCGCGCACCAGACCGCGTGCGCGGTGCCGAGCGGCTTTTCGCGTCCCTCGGGCGCCTTCAGGCCCTCCGGCAGACGGTCGAGCGTCTGGTAGGCGTAGTCGACCTGCATGAAGCGGCGCGCCTTCGCGCCGATGGCCTGCTCGAACGCCTCGTGCAGCTCGGGGCGGATGATGAACACCACGCGCTCGAAGCCTGCGCGGTGGGCGTCGTAGACCGAGTAATCCAGAATGATCTGACCGTTCGGACCGATGGGGTCGATCTGCTTGAGGCCGCCGTAGCGCGAGCCCATACCTGCCGCCATAATGACCAGAACCGGTTTATTCATATGTTTTCTTCCTTTCAAAGCGGCGTTTTCGTGTCGTCCGCCGCTGTGCTGTATTTCGCTTAGATACTTTTATTATATCGTAAGGGCGGGTAAAATACAAGAGCGAAGCCGCCGCCGCCGCGCAGGGGACGGAGACCGTGCATTTTTACCTTTTTCTGCAGGAGATTATGCGGTCTTGCCCAATCCGCCGACACGCAGCATTTGCTTTTTTGTCGAAAAACACGAAAACAATCCGCCGTTTTCGCGGACGATTGCCAAACCGCACGAAAAGTGCTAAAATAGGTCTGATATAATGTTATACACGTTTCGTTAGTTATCTGATACAGAGAGGAATATGACTGATGCGCAAAACTAAAATTATCTGCACCCTCGGTCCTGCGACCGACGGTATCCTGCCCGAAATGATCAAGGCGGGCATGAACGTTGCCCGTATGAACTTCAGCCACGGCTCCCACGAGGAGCACAAGGCGCGCATGGACGCGGTAAAGGCTGCCCGCAAGGAGCTCGGCATGCCGGTCGGCATCATGCTCGACACCAAGGGCCCGGAGATCCGCACCAAGACCTACAAGGACGGCAAGATCGAGATCGTCGATGGCCAGGAGTTCACCCTGACCACCCGCGACATCGAGGGCGACAACACCATCGTCTCCATCACCTACGAAGGCCTGCCGAACGACGTTCAGCCGGGCACCCGCATCCTCATCGACGACGGTCTGGTCGCGTTCGAGGTGCTCAAGATCGTCGACGGCACCGACATCATCTGCAAGGCGCTCAACGGCGGCCCGCTCTCCAACCGCAAGTCCATCAATGTTCCGGGCATCAAGCTCAACATGAAGTTTATCTCCGACAAGGACCGCGAGGACATCGAGTTCGGCCTGACGCAGGACATCGACTTCATCGCCGCTTCCTTCACCCGCTGCGCACAGGACGTCCGCGACATCAAGGCCATCCTCAAGGCACACGGCAAGGAAGACGTCGAGATCATCTGCAAGATTGAGAACATGGAAGGCGTAAACAACATTCAGGAGATCCTCGACGAGGCGAACGGCGTCATGGTCGCCCGCGGCGACCTGGGCGTTGAGGTTCCGTTCGAGGAGCTGCCGGAGATCCAGAAGAACATCATCAAGACCTGCATCTCCCGCGGCAAGCGCGTCGTCACCGCGACCCAGATGCTCGAGAGCATGGCGAAGAACCCGCGTCCGACCCGCGCAGAGGTTTCCGACGTCGCGAACGCAGTTTACGACGGCACCTCCGCGATCATGCTGTCCGGCGAGACCTCGGTCGGCAAGTACCCGGTAGAGACCGTTGCTACCATGAGCCGCATCGCCGAGAACGCCGAGCGCACTATCCACTATGACCGCCGCCGCGTCACCCGTCTGGAGTTCCAGAATATGCACGTTTCCGGCGACATGAAGACCCTCGCTATCTCCCACGCGACCTGCTCGACCTCCGCTGACCTCGGCGCGAAGTGCATCGTTGCCTTCACCGAGTCCGGCTCGACCGCGCGCGCCGTATCCACCTACCGCCCGGGCACGCTCATCGTCGCGGCTACCCCGTGCGAGCAGACCTTCAACCGTCTGTCCATGTCCTGGGGCGTAAAGCCGGTTCTGGTCGCAAAGCGCCCGTCCTCCGGCACCGAGCTGTACAGCCTGTCTGAGCAGGCTGCCATCCAGACCCTCGACCTGCGCGTCGGCGACATCATCACCATCACCGCAGGCATGCCGGTCGGCCATGTCAACTACACCAACACCCTGCGCGTTCACCAGCTCACCGAGCTGTCCTTTGCACCGTTCGTTCAGGACTAAAGAAGGTCGCTTATGTCTTTCAAACGCTTCCGTCGCATTCTCGTCCGTCTGCTGACCGTCGTCGTCATCCTCGCGACGGCCGGCTCGATCGGTCTGTACGGATACCGCGCTGTCTTCGGCTATCACTATGACTCCTCGCTCTCCGGCGAGGATCTCTCGGCCGGCATTCAGGCGGACGAAAACATCACGAATATCGCCCTGTTCGGTCTGGACACCCGTCCGGGGGACGAAAAAAGCCATTCGGACTGCATGATGATCGTCACGATCGACAACACGCGCGGCAAGATCAAGCTGTCCAGCCTGATGCGCGACTCGCTCGTCGAGATCGACGGCGTGGGCGAGGACAAGCTCAACGCAGCCTATTTCCGCGGCGGCCCGAGCCTCGCCATCCGCACGATCAACGAGAACTTCGGCACGGACATCGAGGACTATATCGCCGTGAACTTCGAGCAGGTCGTCGAGATCGTGGACGCGCTGGACGGCATCGAGATCAACGTTGCCTCCGAGGATGAGCTGACCGAGCTCAACCGCGTCATCCGCGACTACGGCCTCGAGCAGGGCAAGGAATTCTCCCCTGTCGAAAAGACCGGCCTGCAAACGCTGGACGGCGTGCAGGCGCTGTGCTACGGCCGCATCCGCAAGGGCAACACCGGCGACGACTGGAGCCGCGTCGAGCGCCAGAGCGTCGTGCTGAACGCCATGTTCGCGAAGATCAGTTCGATGGACGCAAACGGCCTGCTCGGCATCATGAATCGGCTCATGCCCTACGTCACGACCTCGCTCGCTCCGGCGGACGTTGCGCCCCTGATCGTCGGCGCGGTCAAAAACGGCGTCCCCGCTGTGGAGCATGTCCGCTTTCCGCTCGACGGCGAATGGAAGTATTACGGCTCGTCCAACGAGTACATCATGTACGACGTGGACGTCGTGGCCGACGAGCTGCACGAGTACATCTACAATGATGTAACGCCTGGCACGGCCGCTCCCTCCGGCAGCGACGGCAGCACGGACAGCGATGACCCCGCCGACAGCACGACCGGCACTTCTTCTCCGGCCGCCGGCAGCCATAAGACCTCGACGGCCGACCCCGAGTCGCTCGTCGAGGAGGGCGGCAGCTACGACGCCTCCACCGGCGATTATTATGACTCAGACGGAGACAGATACTATCTGGACGAAAACGGCAATCGGGTGTATTATTAACAAGTAAATAATCGCAGCAGGGGAGCATGACCGCGGTTATGCTCCCCTGCTTTTTTCGGCGGCGCCGCCGCCTCACTCCCCCCCGCAGGACAAACAGGAAGAAAGAAATATAGGAGCGGATATTATGTATGTAAAACGAGTTCTCCCAAACGGCGTGCGCATCATCTCTGAGCGTCTGGACAATGTGCGCACGGTATCGGTCGGCATCTGGGTCGGCAACGGCAGCCGCTATGAACCGGCGGAGCTGAACGGCATTTCACACTTCATCGAGCACATGATCTTCAAGGGCACGGAAAAGCGCTCCGCGCGTCATATCGCCATCGCTATCGACGCGCTCGGCGGTCAGGCCAACGCCTTCACCGACAAGGAATGCACCTGCTACTACATGAAGGTGCTCGACAGCCGTCTCCAGACCGGCATTGCCCTGCTCGCGGATATGTTTCTCGAGTCGCGCTTCGCGCAGGAGGACATCGAGCTCGAGCGCGGCGTTGTGCTCGAGGAGATCGATATGTATGAGGACTCCCCCGAGGACGTCGCCATCGACAAGCTGTTCGAAAAGTGCTATGACGGCTCTGCGCTCGGCCGCCCCATCCTCGGCACGGAGGAGACGCTCGCGCCCATCACGACCGAGATCATGCACAAATATATGCACGAGTATTACCGCCCGGAGGACACGGTCATCGCGGTCTCCGGCCATTTCACGGACGAGGATCTTGACTATATCGCAGACCTGTTCTCGGTCATGACCGGATCGGGCCGCAACCAGACCACCCCGGCGGTATACAAGCCCTCGCTCGTGCTCCGCAGCAAGGAGATCGAGCAGAACCACCTGTGCCTGTCCTTCCCCGGCGTGTCCGCGCTGTCGGAGGACCGCTTCACGATGAACCTGCTGTGCAACATCCTCGGCGGCGGCATGTCGTCGCGCCTGTTTCAGAGCATCCGCGAGCGGAGCGGCCTGTGCTACTCGATCTACACATTCACCACGCCGCATCAGGACACAGGTCTGATGTCGATCTACACCGGTCTCGGCGAGGAGACCGAGCGCCGCGCGCTCGAGCGCATTTTGCAGGAGCTGCATCAGTTCTGTGAAGACGGCCCGGCGCAGGACGAGATCTCCCGTACCCGCGAGCAGGCCAAGACCACGCTGCTCATGGGTCTCGAGAGCACGGGCACGCGCATGATGACCATCGGCCGCAGCGAGCTGATCCGCGGCGAGGTCTCGAGGATCGAGGATGTGCTCGCCGGCTACGACAGCGTAACGCGGGATGATATTCTTGAGCTGGCGCGGCGGATCTTCGACCCGGCGCAGGCGTCGCTTGCCGTTGTCGGCAATCCGGGCGCAGAGGACGAATATCGGGAGCTTCTTTCGAAGCATCTGTAAACGTCTTTTCTGCCTTACCGCAGGCAGGCGCGAAATTTTCCGCCGTTCCGGCGGCTTGCCGCCGCAGGCGAGATAGGCCCTCCCGGGACAAGGGATGTTCGCCATGACACGGCGTGGGAAGTGGCCGCCTTCGGCGGGCCCGGGAGAGCCGGTGTTCACCGGCGGGAACAAGAGGGGACAGGACACCAAACATGGTTTCCTGTCCCCTCTTGACTCCCCTTACCTTCCTTTG
>OODC01000464.1_pt1 | contig 26476 bp, 25 predicted proteins | sample 1671711 | NCBI WGS metagenome assembly OODC01 (sample SAMN06348184, study PRJEB24527) | human gut metagenome | reverse complement strand
TATCACATATTCTTATCAGCTGATTAGCAATAAACTCCATTCCTGTGTCCGCAGAAGCATAAACGAGTGTAAATCCGGGCGGCAAATAAATGTCCTGAACCAACGGTTTCTCGCGTTTATTATATTGCTGTAATGCCCCCAATTCACTATCCACCACTATTGCAACTGTTTTATTTTGTTTCTTATTTTGCAGCTGACTATATACCGTATTTATTACCACAGCCCACGCATGTACTTCTGGCTTTAAGATTTTAGTATTATCCCATACCTTACAGTTAACATCAACCACGCCGTCTGTCTTGCCTGTAAAGCACATTTGCGCAATCGCCGTTACAGAAGTATCATTTATTGTGTTTGTATCAACTGCAATCACAATATCATACATCAACAGTGCTTTATCTGGATCAATATGAGAAGCGGTAATTTGATTAAGAACTTTCTCCTTACCATTACTGCGTTCATAAAAGGTATCAATCGGTACATCTATTGTTTGAATTTCTCCTGTATCATAGTCAACCAGCTGTATACCCTCTTTATCCGAAATAAGAATAGTAGCACATTCCCCGATTTCGATGCTGTCATCATTCAAATCTTCTTGTCTTACCTGTAACGGTGAAAAATCAATAATCTGATGCCGCTCTTTCATAGTTGCTTTCTGCTTTTTCTGTTTACGAGTAACGCCGGGTGTATCCTCATAAGAAATTTCAAAGGAATATAAAAAATGATAAGTCATATATATCACCTACAAATATTATATCTCATAAACCATTTAAATACAAAATATCTGCGCATATTCTGCAATCTCCACAAAATTCATTCCCTCACTTTTATACCCCGTTGGGGTACAGTTGGGGCTGGGACACTTATTTACACCTCTGCAAACCCTATAAGGAATACAAAAAACCGCTGATTTCTTACGAAATCAGCGGTTAAACATGGTTGCGGGGACAGGACTTGAACCTGCGGCCTCCGGGTTATGAGCCCGACGAGCTACCAACTGCTCTACCCCGCGATATTCATTTCTCACTCCGTCAGCGAAGCTTCACTTCAGAGTGCTTATATATAATATCATGCAGGGTGCAGATTGTCAATAGGTATTTTAAAAAAATTTTACTTTTTCTGTTCACGCCCTCTGTGCGGCTCCTGTCCTGCCCGTCACCGAAGCGTCAGTCTCGCGACAGGCCTTTTTCCAGAATATCCGCGATACTGTCGATCAGCTGTTCCCAGTCCTCCTCGCTTCCCTCGGTCTGGAGAAAGCCGGTGCTCATATCGTTGACAAAAGCGGCGCCGATGTCGATATAGCTGTCGTAATCCGGCTGATGATAGCCGTATTCCGTGCCGAGCAGCACGATCTCGTCGCACTCGTCGCCTGTGAGATGCGCCATCGCGACATTCAGAAAGCCGTTTTCCGCCATCGAGTCATCATCATCCGGCGCAGACCATGCACGCACCCACTCTTCGTCCCCGTCCTCGTTGAACAGGCCGTCCCGATAGTAATCCAGTTCTCTACGAATGCTCTGCTTGAGGAAATCCCGTTCCATATCACTCACTCCCTTGTCTGAATTCCGTTATGCACTTTCATTATACGCACACAGGGCGGCCTTGGCAAGAGAATGACGAAAAAACACAACTTCGCGGCAATCTCAGATGAAATACTCGACCGTCTTGTCCTCGGTCAGCTCGGTGTCCGTATTGAACAGCAGGATGGCCTCCCGGGTATCGAAGGGCCCGAGCGAATAGACGCTGATCTCCTCCCGCTCGAAATAGTGAACGGGAACGATACGGTTATAGGAGCAGGGATGCTCGTCGGTGACGCGCAGCGCAGCGTTGTCGAACGGCCCCTCATGGTAATACGGGTCGAACAGATAAACGTCCCCGCCCTCGATACGGGTCAGCAGCACATAGTGCCAGCCCTCCAGGTCGAGCCGCACGACCGCCGCGCCGCCGCGCCGCAGAGCGTCCCGGAGCGGGCCGTTCTGGGAGAAGTTCACCTCCCGGCCGGACAGATAGCGGCTCGATACCGCCAGATGGCCGGTCTCGCCATAGCCGTTGAGCCAGTTGCTGAGGAACATCATCGCCATCCGCGAGGTGCCGCGCCTGCCCGTGCTGCCGTCCTCGCCGAAGCAGTCCAGACAGTACAGCATGATGTTCCGGGTCAGCTCGGGCGGTATCTCGTCGCGGCGGAACAGGTAGCTGACTGCATTGAGCATGCTCGTCGGGCCGCAGTCATATTCGGTCATCTGATAGCGCAGTGGATTGTCCATGACGTTCCCTCCTTGTCTTTATCCCAGTCTTGCGAGCGCGTAGCCGGCGTAGAGCGCCGCGCCGGTCACGAGCGCATCCTCATCCACATCAAAGCCGCCGTTGTGGTTGGAAACGACCGTGTGCGGCTTGTCCGGGTTGCCCGTGCCGAGGTAGGCATAGGCGCCCGGCCTGTACAGCTCGAATTCCGCGAAGTTATCGCCGCTCAGCGACAGCTCGCGGTCGGTAACGACATGCCCCTCGCCGAGCAGACTGTCCGCGACAGCCGCCGCCTCGCGACACACCTCTGCGTCATTGATGAGCGCGGCGGCAAAGTCCGTCCAGACGATCTCGGCCGTGCCGCCGTAAATGGCGGCGATGCTGTCCGCCGTCTCAGTTACCAGTCTGCGGATGCGGTCGCGGCTCTCCTGCGACACCGTGCGCGTCGTGCCCTCCATGACGGCGTGCTCCGCCACGGCGTTGTAGGTCGTGCCGGCGTTCAGGCAGCCGATGCCGATGATGACCGGCTCGGTCGGCGAGGTCATGCGCGTGACCAGTCCCTGCACCGCGACGACGATCTGGCTTGCGATATAGAGCGCGTCCGTGCCGAGGTGCGGCGTGGAGACATGGGTGGATTTACCGTGCACCTCGATGCGGAAATGGTCGACGGCGGCGTTGTTCAGACCCGGCTTGAGGCCGACCGTGCCGGATCTCAGATCGTGCGCGGTATGCAGGCCGAACACGCGCTCCGCGCCGTCCAGCACGCCCGCCGCGATGAACGGCTTTGCGCCCTGCCCGATCTCCTCTGCCGGCTGAAACACCAGCCGCACCTCGCCCCCGAAGGCGTCCCGGTGCTCCGCGAGGATCTTCGCACCGCCGAGCAGGCAGGCCGCGTGCGCATCATGGCCGCAGGCGTGCATGACGCCGGGATTCTGCGAGCGGTACGCGCATTCATGCGTCTCCTCGATGGGGAGCGCATCGATGTCCGCGCGCAGGACGACGGCTCCTCCGCCCTCCTTTTCGCCGCGCAGCGTGCCGAGCACGCCGGTCTCCCCGACACGGGTGTGCGGGATGCCGAGCCGGTCAAGCTCCTCTTCGATCCTCTGCGCGGTGCGGAATTCCTGCATGCTCAGCTCGGGATGCTGATGAAATTCCCGGCGGATGGAAACGAGATAGTCGCGCGCCGCCTCCGCCGCTTTCCTTACGTCCATGATACGTCCTCCTTACTTTTTCGGCTTGATCTTCGTGCGCAGACCCTCCAGACGGTTCAGCGCCTCGAGCAGCGTCTCATCCTTCTTCGCAAAATGCAGGCGGATGAGGTGGTTGACCGGCTCGCGGAAAAAGCTCGAGCCCGGGACCGCGCCCACGCCGGCATAATGTGCCAGATCCTCACAGAATTCGAGATCGCTCTCGTAGCCGAACTCGGAAATGTCGAGCAGCACATAATACGCGCCCTCCGGGTCGGTGTGCGTGATCTTCAGCTCGTCCAGACCCTTGAGGAACAGCTCCTTTTTATGGGTGTACTTGGCGAGCAGGTCGTCATAGTAGCCCGGCCCGAACTTCAGTCCGGTGACAACGGCCTCCTGAAGCGGCGCCGCCGCGCCGACCGTCAGGAAATCGTGCACCTTTTTCGCGCGGTCGATGATGTTCGGCGGCGCGATGATGTAGCCGAGACGCCAGCCGGTGATCGAGTAGGTCTTGGACAGCGACGAGCACGACAGCGTGCGCTCCCACATGCCCGGCAGGGTCGCGAAGTAGGTATGCTTGTGCGGCGCGTAGACGATGTGCTCGTAGACCTCGTCGGTGATGACATAGGTATCGTACTTTTCCGCGAGCGTCGCGATAAATTCCAGCTCCTCGCGCGTGAACACCTTGCCGCAGGGATTGGAGGGGTTGCACAGGATCATCGCCTTGGGGTGCTGGCGGAACGCATCCTCGAGGACGGCCGGGTCAAAATGGAAATCCGGCGGCACGAGCGGCACATAGATCGGCTCTGCGCCCGACAGGATGGTATCCGCGCCGTAGTTTTCGTAGAACGGGGAGAAAATGATGACCTTGTCGCCCGGATTGGTGACGGTCATCATCGCCGCCATCATCGCCTCGGTGCTGCCGCAGGTCGTGACGATCTCGGTGTTCGGGTCGATCTTCCGGCCCATACAGCGCGACTGCTTGGCGGCGAGCGCCTCGCGGAAGTTCTGCGAACCCCAGGTGATGGAATACTGATGAAAATCCTCATAGGCGACCTGCGCCATGCGGTCGAGGATCTCCTTCGGCGGTTCAAAGTCCGGGAAGCCCTGCGACAGGTTGACCGCGCCGTACTGCATGGAAACGCGCGTCATGCGGCGGATGACCGAGTCGGTGAAGCCGGCCGTGCGTTCGGATAAGCTCTGCATTTTATTTTCCTCCCACAATGTAAGATTTCTGATCGTTCAGGATATGTTTCGGGTCGAGCGCCGTCTTGATGCGGTTCATCACGGCGAGATTTTCCTTCGGCGTCTCGCGCAGGAAATACGGACGCTTGGAAATGCCGTGCCGGTTCTGCGTCCGAGCGCGTCGCTCTGGTATTCCGGCGGAATCTGTTCCGCAAAAAGCAGGCGCGCCTCGTCCGGGATGATGCTCCGCAGAGCCTGTCTGTTGATTTGCATGGTCATTTCCTTCCTGTGGAAAGTGCCGCCGAAACGGCGGCACTGTACGGTTGCATTTTACTTGTCAGCGAGCAGGTCCTGATCCCAGCCTGCCTTGATGAAGTAGCCGCCGAACTGATCGTTGAATACCGCCTCGGTCTCGTCCGACTGGAACGCCGCTACGACCTTCCTATAGGTCTCGACCTTCGCCGGGTCGGACAGATCCTCGGTGCGCGCTGCGATGAGGTTCCAGTATTCCTCAATGTCCAGCTTGTCGTCCTTGTAGATCGCGTCCTCGGTCTTGAGGCCGAAATCGAGGGCATAGTTGCCGTTTACAACGCCTGCGGTCACATCCGCGAGCGTGGACGGGATGATGTTCGCCTTCAGCTCCTCGATCTTGATCTGCTTGTTATAGGTCTCGATGTCGTCAACGGTCGGGTTGAAATCCGCGCCGTCCTTGAGCTTGATGAGGCCGGCAGCCTCCAGCACCTTGAGCGCGCGGCCGCCGTTGGTCGCGTCGTCCGGGATAGCGACGGTATCGCCGTCCTTGAGCTCATCGACCGACTTCACCTTGTCGGAGTACAGGTTGAGCGGGATGATGAAGGTGTTGCCGATGTTCTCGATCTCGTAGCCGTAGCTGTCGATCTCGCTCTGGAGATAGATGCGGTGCTGGAAGGCGTTGAGGTCGATCTCGCCGTTGGCGAGCGCATTGTTCGGGGTTACATAATCGGAAAACTGTACGAACTCGAGGTCGATGCCCTCGTCTGCGAGCTTTTCCTTCGCCGGCGCCCAGATATCCTCGTAGATCGCGCCGACAACGCCGAGCTTTACGGTGGTCTGTGCGTCGCTGCTGCCGGATGCCTGTGCGGCATCATCGGAAGCGCTGCTCGAAGAGCCGCATGCGGTCAGAGCGAGCGCGAGGCTTGCGGCGGACAGGGAAAGTGCGATAATTCTTTTGAGCTTCATTGGGATTACCTCCATTTATGATGTGAACTTTTTAATTAACTGATGTTAGAGGGTGAGCGAAAGCTGATAATTGTCGCTCATGGTCCGGCAGGAGGCGTCGAACTTCTCCTGCTCCTCCGGGGTGAGATGCAGCTCGATGATGTGCGCGATGCCGTCGCGACCCACGATCGCCGGGACGCTCGCATAGACATCGTGCTGACCGTACTGACCGTTCAGCAGGACAGAGACCGAAAGGACGCGGTTCTCGTTATAGAAGATAGCGCGGACGACCTCCGCCGCAGACGCGCCGATGCCGAACTCGGTGCAGCCCTTGCCGCGTAGGATGGTCCAGCCGCCTTCGCGGCCCGCATCGGCGAGGGCATCGAGGTCGAGCTTTCCGAACGTGTCCGGGTACTCCTCGCGCCACTGGCTGAGCGGCTTGCCGGCAATGGTGACGGCCGACCACGCGACCATCTGGCTCTCGCCGTGCTCGCCGAGCGCGTATGCAGTGATGGATTTCTGGTCGATGCCGGTCTCCTGCGCGATCGCGCGGCGCAGTCTTGCAGAGTCGAGTGTGGTGCTCGTGGAAAAGATACGCTCCGGCGCCCAGTTCAGCGTGTGCTGGATATAATGCGTGATAACGTCCGCCGGGTTGGAAATATTGACGATAATGCCGTCAAAGCCGGATTTTTTGATGGACGCGGTGACTTCCTTCAGGATCTCGATGGTCTGCCCCAGCGTATCCATGCGGGTCTGACTGCCGCTCGGCAGCGGGCCTGCCGCGATGATCATGATCTGCGCATCGGCGGCATCGCTGTAATCACCGGCGGTGACTTTGGTGCGGACCGGCAGATAGTTGGTCGCGTCGGTCAGATCGAGCGCCTGTGCGACAGCCTTTGCGCGGTCGGAGTCGATGTAGACGATCTCGTCTGCGAGGCTCTGCGAGATCAGCGCGTAGCCGACGTGGGAACCGACGTGGCCTGCGCCCACGATAACAACTTTACGATTGGAAATACTCATGTCAGACTCTCCTTAATGCGTGTTCTTCCTGACGACCTGGCCGCCAATGAACTCCATAATGCAAACGATAATGACCAGGACCAGCACCGTGACGTTGGTGATGTCGACCATGTTGCGGTCATGGCCGTAGCGGATGGCGAAATCGCCCAGACCGCCTGCGCCGACAACGCCCGCCATTGCGGTGAGGTTGAGCAGGCTGATGGCCGTGATGGTCGTGCCGCGTGCGATCGCCGCGACGCTTTCCTTGAGGTAGACGCGGAAGATGATCTCAAGCGGCGTCGAGCCCATGGAGAGCGCCGCCTCGATCAGACCGCCGTCCAGCTCCGCGAGCGCGCCCTCGACCTGTCGGGTGAAGAACGGCACCGCGCCGAACACCAGAGGAACGATCGCGCCGCGCACATACAGCGCCGTGCCCATGATGACGCGGGAGAACGGCATGACCCACGTCAGCAGGATGATGAACGGGATGGAGCGGAACAGGCTGACCAGCTTGTCGACGATCTGGTAGACGACTTTGTTTTCCAGAATGCCGCCCGGCTTTGTGACCGTGAGCAGCACGCCGAGCGCCAGACCGAGCACGAACGAGATCGCCCCCGACCAGACCACCATGAGCAGCGTATCGCCGATCGCCGCATAGAAGTCCGGCAGTTTTGCCATGACGTTCGGAATGATGTTATTCAGAAATTCTTGCATCACGGATCACCTCCACACCTACGTTTTTCTCAATGAGATATGCGATTGCCTGCGTGATCTGTTCACGCTCGCCGCTGATGATGGCGACCGTGCCGCCGATCGGCGCATTCTGCACGATGGCAATATCGGAAAAGATAATGTTGAGCGTAATATCGAATTTACGCGATACCGTCGAGATCAGCGGCTCGGAAACGTTGCGCTGAATGTAGCTCAGGCGCACGATGAGCTCGCCCGGCTTCAGCTGCACCACCGGAGAGTCCTCCTCGATGAGTTCCTCGATCTTGCGGAGATTGGACGTCGTGTGGATAAAGCTCCGGGTGATCTCCTGCCGGGGATCTGCGAACACATTGAATACCTCGCCCTGCTCGACGACCCTGCCGTGCTCCATGACCGCTACGCGGTCGCAGATCTCCTTGACCACGGCCATTTCGTGCGTGATGATGACGACCGTGATGCCGAGCTTTTCGTTCAGGTCCTTCAGCAGCCGCAGGATCGCCTTGGTGGTCTGGGGGTCGAGCGCCGAGGTCGCCTCGTCGCACAGCAGCACATTCGGGTCGTTTGCGAGTGCCCGCGCGATGGCAACGCGCTGCTTCTGACCGCCGGAAAGCTGCTTCGGATACGCCTCCGCCTTGTCTCCGATGCCGACCAGCTCGAGCAGCCTGTGCACCTTGTCCGCGATCTGCTCTCTGGAAAGGCCGCTGCCGCGCAGCGGATACGCGACGTTTCCGAATACGGTGCGCGACGGCATCAGATTAAAATGCTGAAAGATCATGCCGATCTTTTTGCGTGCCTGCCGCAGCTCCCTCGCAGAGAGCGCGGTCATTTCTTTTCCGTCCACCGTGACCGAGCCGGAGGTCGGCCGCTCGAGCAGATTGATGCATCGCACGAGCGTGGACTTGCCGGCGCCGGAGAAGCCGATGATGCCGAAGATCTCGCCCTTGCCGATCGAAAGGCTGACGTCCTGCACGGCGTGCACCGTGCGTCCGCCGGAGGCGAAATTCTTGGAGATATGTGTCAGTTTTATCAAAACAATTCCTCCCTGTTACACAAAAAAGCGGAGAGCCCACAGCTCCCCGCTTCAGGACGATCCATGATCCGGAACAGTGCGCGGCGTCAAATAAGACCGCGTCCGTCCGTTCCCGTATCCGATCGGGCAGACAGCAGATGAGCATACTGCGGCACACACATACACATGCAGCCCGACATTCGTTCGTTCAGAATAAACATGCTTTTCTGCTCCTTTCCGTTAACCTACTGTTTTTGTTGGTTATATAATAGCACTCTCATTCCCCAGTGTCAACATCGGAATTGTATGAATTGCTAATTCCGTCATCTTATCCAATTATCCGCGCTTCGTCCGCCGTTTTATCGGCAGTTTCGCCTATTTTTCAATCAACAGCATCGCCCACGATGCGTCCGTGCTTTCTGTGAAAATCACCCTCGTTATATTCGCACAGCAGCTCCCATGCCTGTTCCGGGGTCGGTATCATAACTACCTTCTCCTTACTCGTCTGTTTATGCAAAAGGGAGACCGCACAGGTCTCCCTTGAGACTGTCGAAAAACTTCGTTTTTCCGACAATCTGTGTTCTGACTTCGCAGAACACGGACGTCCGAAAGTTCCCATACGGAAACTTTCTCCCTCTTAGAGTACGAAAACCGAGGTACACGCCCCCGGTTTTCGTGCATTTGCTACGCAAATGCTTTTTCATGCGCGCTGCCGCGCGGCTGCCGTTCCTGCATGAAAATAAACTTTATCGACAGACTGAAGGGAGACCGTACAGGTCTCCCTTTTGCTATAAAATACATTTGCAGCTTTGAAATGGGTATGCTGAAATCAGTCGGCGAACAGCGGCGTGGACAGGTAGCGGTCGCCGGTATCCGGCAGCAGCGCTACGATGGTCTTGCCCTTGTTCTCTGGACGCTTTGCAAGCTCGATCGCAGCCCAGACAGCCGCACCGGAGGAAATGCCGACCAGAACGCCCTCGTGCTTGCCGATCAGCCTGCCGGTCGCAAAGGCATCATCATTCTCCACGGTGATGATCTCGTCGTAGATTTTGGTGTCCAGAATGTCCGGAACAAAGCCTGCGCCGATGCCCTGGATCTTATGCGCGCCCGCATGGCCCTGGCTAAGCACCGGAGAGCTTGCCGGCTCGACGGCAACAACCTTGACGTTCGGATTCTGGCTCTTGAGATACTCGCCGGTGCCGGTAACCGTGCCGCCGGTGCCTACGCCCGCAACAAAGATATCAACCTTGCCGTCGGTATCCTCCCAGATCTCCGGGCCGGTGGTCGCCTTGTGCACGGCCGGATTTGCCGGGTTTACGAACTGACCCGGGATAAAGCTGTTCGGCAGCTCCTTTGCAAGCTCGTCCGCCTTCGCGATCGCGCCTTTCATGCCCTTTGCGCCCTCGGTCAGTACAAGCTCTGCACCGTAAGCCTTCATCAGCTGGCGGCGCTCCACGCTCATGGTCTCCGGCATTACGATGATGATGCGGTAGCCGCGTGCGGCTGCAACGCTCGCCAGACCGATGCCGGTGTTGCCGGAGGTCGGCTCGATGATGACCGAGCCCGGCTTGAGCAGGCCCTTTGCCTCTGCGTCGTCGATCATTGCCTTTGCGATGCGGTCCTTGACGCTGCCGGCCGGATTGAAGTACTCGAGCTTTGCCAGAACCTTTGCTTCGAGGTTCTCCTCCTTCTCGATATGCACCAGCTCCAGAAGCGGAGTGCGGCCGATCAGCTGGTCTGCGGATGTGTAAATCTTGCTCATGATAATTTCCTCCCGATATATCTCGTTGATATTTTTATACGATAAACTGTGTTCCGTGTCTGCCATGGTCAACATCGCGGACATCGGAACGTCATCTGGTATCGCATTTCTATACCAACCTTTCCCGTAGGTTTATCCGAATTATATCCTACTATTCCTATGTTGTCAATAGGTTTTAGAAAAACTTTTTCGTTGATTTTCCTATTTCCCGTGTCGTATAATAGGTTTATCGAATGAAGGAGGAAAAGAAAGTATGCTGGTCTCAACCAAGGGCCGCTATGCGCTGCGCGTCATGATCGACCTTGCGGAGCATCCAACGGACGGCTATACCCCCCTCAAGCTCATCGCAGAGCGGCAGGGCATCTCGGAAAAATATCTGGAAAGCATCATCAAGCTGCTCGTCCGCGCCAGACTGCTGACCGGTCTGCGCGGCAAGGGCGGCGGCTACCGTCTCACCCGCTCGCCCGAGGAATACACCGTCGGCAGCATCCTGCGGCTGACCGAGGACTCGCTGGCGCCGGTCGCCTGTCTGGAGCCGGGCGCCGAGGCCTGCGAGCACGCATCCGAATGCCGCACGCTGACGCTCTGGAAGGGTCTGGACAAGGTCATCAACGACTACCTCGACAACATCACGATCGCCGACCTCATCCACACCAACCCGGACGAGTATGACTATATTATCTGAAACAGCATTATCTGAAACAGCAAAAAGCCACCCTTACGGGTGGCTTTTAGTCTGTCGATAAAGTCTTTTTCACGCCGGAACAGCAGTCGCGCGGCAGCGCGCATTCAAAAGCGTTTGCTGCGCAAACGCATCCAAACCGGGGGCGTGTACCTCGGTTTGGATACCTTGAGAGGGAGAAAGTTTCCGCATGGGAACTTTCGGACGTCCGTGTTTTGCGAAGTCAAAACACAGATTGTCGGAAAAACGAAGTTTTTCGACAGTCTCAAGCCACCCGCGAGGGTGGCTTTTGTGTTTCGTGATTTTTTGAGCGGACAGAGACCGGCAGAACCGTAAAAGCCGTTTATTCCGCGCCTCGTTTTGCTGCATCTCTCCGGTTCAGATAGAGAAAGAACCCGATGTTCAGCACAATGCCGACCACAGTTGCGACCGGCGCCGATATGCCGATCTTCGTCAGGCTTGCATTCGGCTGGATACTCATGTAATATGCAAGGGGAAGCCGGACGAGCAGCGTCTGGATGAGTCCCTGTATCATGACCCACAGCGTCTGATTGCTGCCGTTGAAATAGCCGACCATGCTGAACAGAACGGCGGTCACGATGGTCTCGGGCGCGAAGCCGCGCAGATATTCAAAGCCCCTGCGCACGACCTCCGCATCGGTCGAGAACAGACCGGCCAGAACGTCGCCCTTCAGCAGCACGAGAGCGAACATCACGATGCCGAACGCCACGCCCACCGCGATGCCGGTAAGCATGGACTTTTTCGCACGCTTCACGTTGCCGGCGCCGATATTCTGCGCAACGAACGACGCCATCGACTGCATCAGCGCACTCGGCACGAGCATGACAAAGCTGACGATCTTGCTCGCGACGCCGTAGCCGGACGAGGCCGCAAGCCCCAGACGGTTGACGAATGCGCAGAGCGCGAGGAAAGACAGCTGCGTCAGAAATTCCTGCAGGGCGAGCGGAAGACCGATCGCGAGAAAGCGCCTGCACTGCTCATTGAGCCGCACATCGCTCTTTCGGAACGTAAACGGCAGCTTTTTGCGGCGAAGGATCGCGAGCGCACACACGACGCTGACCGCCTGCGCGAGCACGGTCGCGAGCGCCGCACCGGCCGCATCCAGATGCAGACCGGCCACGAGCACCAGATCGCCTGCGACATTGACCAGGCAGGCCACGAGCACGAACAGCAGCGGCGAACGGCTGTCTCCCAGACCGCGGAACACCGCCGAGAGCACGTTGTACGCGACGATGAACAGAATGCCGCAGCCGCAGATACGCACATAGCTTGTCGTGAGCGCGAGCGCCTCCTGCGGCGCCTGCATGAGCACAGAGATCGGCCGTGCGAACAGCACGAGCAGCACGAACAGGCAGCCTGCGAGAATGGCGAACACGACGGCCGCGCCGCCGAGCACCGCGCCGATCTCCTTTTCGCGTTTTTCGCCGATATACCGCGCGATCAGCACGGTAACGCCCATCGCAAGCTGCGTCACGACGAATGTCACGAGATTGAGCACCTGACTGCCGGTCGAGACCGCCGACAAGCCCGAGGTCGAACCGAAGCGTCCGACAACGAGCAGGTCGACCGCGCCGTAGGCCGCCTGTAAAATCAGTGCGCCGAGCACCGGCAGCATGAACCGGCACAGCTTTTTCAGAATGCTGCCCTGCGTAAAGTCTGCTGTGTTACTCATCGATGCGTCCCCTCCTCTCGCTCATCACGCGGTGCATCCTCTCGATGGTGCGGATGGTGCATGCCGCGTCCTCGTCCGAAATATCCGCGAGCTGCGGCGCGAGCAGGGAAAAATAGTGCTCGCTGTACCGCTGCGAGAGCAGCTTTCCCGCTTCGGTCGCGGTGATGTAGGTCACGCGGCCGTCCTCCTCGGAGGCGGTCTTGCGCAGATAGCCCTTCGCCTCCATCTCCTTGACCGTCCGCGTCACGCCCGGGCGCGGGATGTCGAGCGTGTCTCCGATGTCGGAGACCCTGACGCGCACGCCCTGCCGTTCGAGCTGGTCGATAACGTCCAGATAGTGAATATATGCCGGCGCGACACCCTTCGGCAGCGGCGGCAGCAGGTCGCGGATGCGCTTGGCCTGATAGCACGCATCGAGCAGCGATTTTATCATCGCAATGGTCATGTATGTCCCTCCAGTGATTACCCCAAATAATTATCTTTAATAATTACCTTCAGTAATCATTATAGGCATTTGTCCGCAAATGTCAACCAGGGTAATACCGCATAATTGAACAAAAGCGATTTGCGAGCAAATTCTGCGTACTGACAAGGCGCGATTGCGCGGTAATACCTGATATATTACCGCGCAATCGCAACGAAGTCAGAGCACAAAATTTCCGCAAAGCGCCGCAGCTTTAATTGTGCGTGTTAACCCAGATTTTTCCGCCGGATACGCTGAAGGAGCACGCAGCCTGCCGCGCACGACAGCGCCTCCGCGACCGGGATCGCCCACCAGATGAGCGAAACACCGGCCAAGCCGCTGCGCACCGCCAGAGAGAACGCATACGCGAGCGGCAGGACGATGACGAACTGACGCAGCAGCGAGAGCACGAGCGACTCCATGCCGCCGCCGAGCGCCTGATAAACGCCCTGAAGCGCTATGTTGATACCGGCGAACACAAAGCTGAGCGAGATCACGCGCATCGCGCCGATAAAATACGCCCTCGACTGACCCGCATTGAACAGCGAGGCGAACGCGCCCGGGAACAGCTCGGTCAGCGCAAATCCGGCCGCCATGAGCACAGCCGTGTAGAACAGACCGTATCTGATGCCGTCCTCGACGCGCTTCCGGCTGCCCATGCCGCAGCCGTAGGCAACGATCGGCGTGATCGCGTCGCGCAGGCCGAACGCGAGGAACAGCACGAACTGCTGCACCTTGTAGAACAGGCCGTAGGCGGTCTGGGCGGCGGCGTCGAATTTCAAAATCAGATTCATCGCATACACCATGACCGACATGAGCGCCTGCGCGATGATCGCCGGCAGGCCGATGGTGTAAATATCCCGGATGACTGCGGTCTCCGGCTTCAGCTGTCGGATGCCGCGGTCAAACTCGCGGTTGAGGCGCAGATGGAGCACGAAAAGCAGCACCGCTGACGCGACCTGACCGATAACGGTCGCCCACGCCGCGCCCCTGACGCCCAGCTCCGGCACCGGACCGAGACCGTAGATCATAACCGGGTCGAGCACGATATTGATGACCGCGCCCGTGATCTGGCCGATGGTCGAGTACAGCGAACGCCCTGTTGCCTGAAGCAGCTTCTCGAACAGCGAGAAAAAGACAACGCCGAACGAGAATGTGCAGCAGATGAACAGGTAGTCGTGCGTCATGCCGATGACCTGCGCGTCCGCTGTCTGCGACGCGATATACACCCCTGCCCCCGCCAGACCGAACAGCAGACAGATGAGATAAATGACCGCGCCGAGGAACAGACCGTTCCCGGCAACCTTTGCCGCCTTTTCGCGGTTTCCCTGCCCGAGCGTGCGCGCGAGCAGCGCGTTCACGCCCACGCCAGTTCCGATGGCGAGCGCCACCATGAGCATCTGCACCGGAAAGGCCAGCGTCATCGCGTTGAGCGCCGCCTCGCCTCCCTCGCGCATGTTTCCGACGAACGCGCTGTCCACGATGTTGTATACCGCCTGCAGCGCCATGGACAGGATCATCGGCAGCCCCATCCGCATCATCAGCCGGTTTACCGGCATCTCCTTCATTCTGTTGTTTTCCGTCATTTTTATGAATTCCTCCTTCTTCTTGCACAAAAAGAGCGTGCTGCTCCCCGAATAAGCTGCTTTTGTCAAGCTGGACTTACGCGGAATGCTGCACGCTCAAAAAACAAAAAAAATAAAACGAGCCGCACGAAAACTGGATTTACGCAGTTGTGCTACTCGTTTACACTGTTATTATATCGTCCGAAAAATCAAAAGTCAACGAAAATAACTGTCAGAAATCGCGCCCCTCATTCGTATTACAGGTGAAAGCAACGTTGCTGAAAGGAGCTGAAACCCCAAAATGAAACCAATCGACAGGACGGAGGCGGAACGTCTGGTGCAGACCTATTCCGACATGATCCTGCGTCTGTCCTACACCTATCTGAAATCCACGCAGGACGCGGAGGATATCTGTCAGACCGTTTTCCTCAAGCTGCTGACCGGCGGCATGGTCTTTGACTCGCCCGAGCACGAAAAGGCCTGGATTCTCCGCACGGCGGCGAACGCCTGCAAGGATGCGCTCCGCGCCGCTCACCGGCGGTGCGTGGGACTGGAGGCGGTCGCGGAAGCCGCCGCTCCCGAGCCGCCCGACTCCGCCGTGCTCGACGCCGTGATGGCGCTGCCCGAAAAATACCGCGAAGCAGTGTACCTGTACTACTACGAAGGCTATTCCGTGCGCGAGGTCGCCGCCCTGCTCGGCAGGAGCGAAGCCGCGGTCTCCGCCCATCTCAGCCGCGGCCGGAAAAGCCTGCGGCAAACACTTGGAGGCGAGTTTTATGAACAGAGAGTATAACGATAACAGAGAGTATAAAAATGCACTGGACGAGCTGCATTTCTCGGAAGAAGCGAAAAACCGCATGGTCGAGCGGCTGATGGAGCGCGCAGAGCAGCCTGCGCCCCGCCGTATCCGCCGCTTCCCGCGCATCGCAGCGGTCGGCGTTGCGGCGGCGCTCGTGCTCAGCATCGGCGCAGGCGCGTCCGGCGTGCTGAAATCAGCGAGCGAGGTCTTTGCCGGTGTGTTCGGCCCGACGGCGGACACCGAGATCATCGACCAGATCGGCCGTCCCATCGGCGCGAGCGACACCTCGAACGGCGTGACCGTCACCGCGGACGCGATCCTGTTCGACGGATATAACTACCTCATTTCCTACACCATCGAAAAGGACGACGGTTCGGCGTTCGACTGCACGAAAAACCCGGATACCGGCCTGTACGACCTGTACTGGAAGCGCTCCGACAGCACGATCGGCTCCAATGTCGATGGCAGGAGCGGCAGCAGCTACTTTTATGATGCAGACCCGAACGACCATGCGATTCAGTACGTCGAAACCATGTCGTACAACGACACCGTGCAGACCGGCGGCACGGCAAAGATCACGCTCAGCGATCTGAGCGTGCCGAACAGCGAAACCAGTGAGGAGACGACTATCGCCAAGGGCACCTGGCACCTCAAGTTCAAGCTGGAAGCCGACAACAGCGCGGTTGAGCTGCCTGCCGGTCAGAGCATCGATGTGAACGGACGGAGCGCGTCTGTCGATACCATCGTTCTCTCGCCCATCGGCTACCATGTCGTGTACACGGTGGACGGCGAAGCGACGTTCGACACGCTGTATGACGAGAACGGCGAAGAGGTTCTGCCGGAGAGCGGCCGCGAACCGGCCAGTGTGCGCAGCACATGGGAATCCTACGCTGCGAAGCTGCTGGTGACCAAAACCGACGGCACGGTGCTCGACTTCTCGGACTGCGGCGGCAGCATGGACCCGCATGACGGCAAGACCGTCTGCACCCGTCAAGGCACGTTTGATACCGTTATCCCGCTGGATGACATCGCTTCCGTCACCATCGGCGGCGTTTCCATCCCGATCGAGTAAAAACACAGCCGCCCGGCATTCGATTCTGCCGGGCGGCTGTGCTGTCGAAAAGCTGGTGCTTTCGACAAGCTGCGAGCCGTTTTCCTCGCGAAAACGGCTCTTTTTATCTGTTTTTCTTTTGCTCCCGGAGCATTCTCCGCGCCTCCGCGAACGCCCTGTCCTCGCCCTCGTCGCGCAGGACGCGCAGCAGATACTCGAGCGTTTGCGCGGTTTCAGGATGGATGATGTAGTGATCGACCGACCGCGCGTAATAGTCATAAGGGTCGCTGTCGCGGTAGGCCGCGCCTCGATAGGTCTTGCTCGCAGCCACGCGGTCGCAGAACATTTCCAGCACGTATTTCAGCGGCATTTTCATGCCGCACATACCCGAGCCGTCCGCCGCATAGTCGATCCAGTATTCCAGATGATGACGGTTGCGGCCCTTGTGATGCAGCCACGCGGCGCTGTATCCCTTTTCGCGCCGCTCGATCTCGTTCGGGCTGCGGTTTCCCTGATAATACCGTGCCCCCGCGGCAAACTCGACCGGACTGAATTTGCTCAGGTCATGCGTGAGCCCCTGACGGTACAGGCCGACGCGCCAGCAGTGCCGCAGGACCAGAAACCGGTGATGCTGCACCGTGCGCAAATGCTGAAGCCATTTCAAAAGCAAGTCCTCCTCCGCCGTTTTCGGCTGATAGTATTTTACCACGCAGCTGCAAAAAAGAAAAGGGCGGAACGGGAATTTCCCGCCGTGCATTCCGTGCATCATTTTCGAACTTTTCTCCGACGAATATGCGGTCCGTCGTTGCATTTCCATGCATTTCATGGTATAATTATTGCGCAAAGAGCTTCAAGGAGGAAAGAATATGACTCTTCACTATATGATCATCGGCGCGGGCGGAACAGGCGCTCCGCTCGGTGCTTTTCTGGCAAAAAACGGTGCAGATGTAACGCTCATCGCGCGCGGTGCGCATCTCGCCGCTATGCAGAAAAAAGGCCTGCGCTTCGAGCAGAGCGACGGCGAAATCTGGACCGTTCCGGTGAAGGCCTTCGACATGGACGGCTTCCTCGCCGCGAAGGCGCAGGGCGCTCCCTCGCCCGATGTGATCTTTGTCTGCGTCAAGGGTTATTCGCTCGACGATACCATCCCCTTTATCCGCAGCGCAGCCGGCGAAAAAACCGTTGTCATCCCCATTCTCAACATCTACGGCACGGGACGCACGATGCAGGCGCAGCTTCCCGGCCTGCTCGTGACCGACGGCTGCATCTACATCTCGTCCAATCTCGCCGCTCCCGGCGTGATCCAACGTCACGGCTCGATCTTCCGCGTGATCTTCGGCACGCCCGACCACCGCACGGACGATCCGGTGCTCTGTCAGGTCGCCGCCGACCTCACTGCCGCCGGTATCGACACGCTTTACTCCCCCTTTGTCGAGAAGGACACCCTGCTCAAGTTCTCGCACGTCTCCCCCATGGCGGCCTGCGGCCAGTATTATCACGTGAAGGCAGGCGCGATGCAGAAGCCGGGCGAAATCCGCGAGTGCTTCATCCGCCTCGTCGGTGAAATCCTCGAGCTTGCGCGCGCGATGGGCATCGAGCTGGATGACAAGCCGGACGCGCCGCTCATGCAGTCCCATCTGAAAATTCTCGACGATCTCGCCGAGTCCGCATCCACCTCGATGCAGCGCGACATGGAAGCCGGAAAAAACTCCGAGGTCGACGGCCTCATCTTTCAGGTCGTCCGTCTGGCCGACAAATACGGCCTCGCCTGCCCGGAATACCGCAGGGTCGCTCAGAAAGTCAAGGCAGAGCTCGCCGAAAAATAAGATCCATGCAGCAGAAAACCTCCCGTTTCACGAAAAACGGGAGGTTTTTTATCATATCAGGCTCTTACAGGAACTTAAACAGATTCAGTCCGGTCACTTCGTCGTACTGACGGTCGATCCTGCCGTCGATCAGACGGATGACCATCTCGCAGGTCGCGCTGACCTCCGCACGGTTCAGATGACCGCCGAACACCTCGCCCCTGTCGTTTCCGGCGCTCAGATGCAGATGGGTGTAAAATTCGCCGTTCATCGTGTCGATCGTGCCGGTCAGCGAGACGATTTCAAAGCTGCCCTCGAACGAATTGGCGTAATACTTCTTCTCGTCGACCTTGTACACGCCGACGGTAAAGCTGCCGAGCGCACCAAGCGCCTGCACGCTCGCAAGCTGAATGTTTTCCTTGAGCGCGACCGTCTTGACCTGCTCGAGGATTTCCTCGCCGCGGTCGATGCGGACGAGCAGCGTGTCGCCAAATCTTCTGTATTCCATCGTTTTTCCTCCTCGTTCGGATTTGTTTTCCGCCTCAACCGTATCACAGATGCGGCGATATGTCAAGAAAGGATAACACTCCTCTGCCGGTATGACAGAGGAGTGCATCGTTTTTATACAGAAAGCCGCAGCCGTCAGACATTGAAAAATTATTTACAGAAAGGAAGATTATCATTGAATCAGGCTATGAATAGGGATATACATTGATGTTCTGTCCCGCGCTGCGCAAAATCGTCAGGAACGCACAGCGCGAGGCATAAACAGGGATATAATGTTTCAGAGAGAGAACATTTTGCGGCTTGCGGCTTTTTGTAACAGATCAGTCCTCCGCGAGCTTCTTGTAGCGGGCGTAGCGGGCCTTGACGTCCTCGACCTCCTTCGCGTACAGGGCGTCGGCCTTGTCCGGGAAGTTGTTCTTGAGGGAAGCGAAGCGGTTTTCGCCCATCAGGAAGTCCATGACCTTGTCGGTGTCCGGCTCCTTGGAGTCGAGCTGGAACGGGTTCTTGCCCTCCGCGATGCGGCGCGGGTCGTAGCGGTACAGGTGCCAGTAACCGCACTCAACCGCCTTCTTCATCTCGTCCTGAGAGGTGCCCATGCCGGCCTTGATGTGCTGCTCAAGGCACGGGCAGTAGCAGATGACGATGGACGGGCCGTCGTAGGACTCGGCCTCGCGCAGCGCCTTGAGGGTCTGCGCCTGGTCTGCGCCCATCGCGACCTGTGCAACGTAAACGTACCCGTACTGCATCAGGATCGCGCCGAGATCCTTCTTTGCGACCTTTTTACCGGATGCTGCGAACTTTGCGGTAGCGGAAGTCGGGGTTGCCTTGGAGGACTGGCCGCCGGTGTTGGAGTAGACCTCGGTGTCGAGCACGAGCAGGTTGACGTCCTGATTCTGCGCCATAACGTGGTCGATGCCGCCGAAGCCGATATCGTAGGCCCAGCCGTCGCCGCCGACCGCCCAGACCGACTTCTTCGCGAGGAATTCGCGGTTGTCGAGGATGTACTTGACCTCGTCGGTCTGCTCAGCCTTCTCGAGCGCTGCAATGAGCGCGTCGGAAACCTCACGGGACTTCTCGCGGTCGTTCCAGTCAGCGAGGTATGCCGCTGCTTCCTCAGCCGCAACGCCGGCGTTCTTCAGCGCCTCGATGCGGATGAGCAGCTCCTTGCGGATAGCGTCCTGTGCGTGATAGAAGCCGAACGCGAACTCGGCGTTGTCCTCGAACAGGGAGTGCTCCCACGCCGGGCCGTGACCCTTGCAGTCGCGGCAGTACGGCAGGATCGGTGCGCCGCCGCTGATCGCGGACGAGCAGCCTGCTGCGTTGCCGACGTACATGCGGTCGCCGAACAGCTGGCTGAGCAGCTTGATATAGGTGGTTTCCGCGCAGCCTGCGCATGCAGCGGAGAACTGGAAGTAGGGCTTTGCGAACTGAACGTTCTTGACGCTCTTGTCGTTGATTACGTCCTTCTTGAGGTAGGTTTCGTTCATTGCGACGTCGTCGAACAGCGGCTGCTCGGACTTTATCTCCTCGAACGGCGCCCAAGTCAGCGCGTCCTTTGCCGGGCACGCGGTCAGGCACACGCCGCAGCCGAGGCAGTCATACGGCGAAAGCTGCATACGGAAATTGTACTTCGGCGCGTCCTTGCCGAGGCCCTTTGCGGGAGCGGTAACGAAGGAATCCGGAACACCGGCCTTCTCCTCGTCGGTCAGCAGGACCGGACGGATTGCCGCGTGCGGGCAGCACATCGAGCAGCGGTTGCACTGGATGCAGGCCTCGGGGTTCCACTTCGGAACCTTGGTCGCAACGCCGCGCTTGGAGTAGACCGAAGTGCCGTTCTCCCACGTGCCGTCGAGCACGCCGTATTTCTGGAAAACAGATACCGGCAGCTTGTCGCCCTGCTGCTTGTCGAGCGGCATGACGATGTCGCGGACGAACGGGGTCATGTTCTTCGGCTCTGCAACCGGCTCGTCGGTCGCGTCCGCCCATGCGGCCGGGATCTCGACCTTGACGGACGCCTGAACGCCGAGGTCGACCGCCTGGTTGTTCATGTCGACGATCTTCTGACCGGCCTTCTTGAAATAGGAGTTATAGTTGTTCTTCTTCATATCCTCGATCGCGAGGTCCATCGGGATGACCTTGGTCAGCGCGAAGAACGCGCCCTGGAGGATGTTGTTGGTGCGCTTGCCTGCGCCCACATGCCGCCCAGACCGTTCTCCACGCCGGTGATGATCTTCTTGCTCAGCAGCAGGAAGATGGACAGGCCGCCCATCAGCACTGCCAGCAGGAGGTCATTCGTGCTGCGGATAATTTTTTTCATAGACTTTTCTCCTTTCAACCACACCCCTCAGGTGAAGTGAGAATTTTTTGCCCGCACCGTTCACCGCAGATACGGAACGGACGTTATCTCAATAATCCGTATGAAAAAACCGCACCGTTCCATGCTGCGAAGGGCCGGAGAGCCGGCCGCGCAGCCGAGGGGTATCATCTCGGCGCGCGGCGCGAACCGTTTTCCGGTTTCTTCGCCTTATAGAACAGTGCGGTTTTGACTTCTGCCGGGCGATTGCTCAGCAGTTGTACGGATTTTTGATTTGAATGCCGGTGTCCACGAACGAGGTCTCTACGGGCGTGTCGCGGAAGATTGCTTCCGTGAGCAGCTGCACAGAGCGGTAGCCCTGCATGTACGGTCCCTGATCGATGAGGAACTGCACGGTGCCCTTTTTCAGAAAACTCATATTGGACTCGGTTATGTCAAAACCTACTACTTTGATCCTGCCGGTCAGTCCGGCGTCATCGACGGCGTGCGCGGCGCCGCTGAGACCGGCGCCGCTGACGAAGATGCCCGAGATGTGCTCTCTCGCGGCGATCATGTCGCGCGTCTGCCGGTAAGTCAGCTCGTGGCTGCCCTTGCCGTAGATCACATGAGATACGTCGGTACCTCGCTTACGGAAGTACTCCGCAAATCCATTCAAGCGTTCCTCGCTCGAAACGTGCCGAGCGTCGACGCCCACGAGCAGCATCTCGCCGCCCGGCCCCGCGATCTGTTCCATCAGACAGGCGGCGCAGGCGCCTGCCCGGCAGGAGTCCTGCCCGACGAAGCAGTCGCGCAGACCTTTGTCGCGGATATCCTCGTTGTAGACAACGATCTGCATCTGCTCCCGCGAAATCTCCCGGAGGCACCGGTCGATCTCGTCGGAGAGGACGCCTCGAATGGCGAGTCCGCGAACGCCTCCGTCCAGCAGCCGCCGGAGCGAGGCGAGGTAGCCCTCCGTATCATCGGGATGCGCGTATTCGATCAGCACCTCCACGCCATGCTGCTGTGCGTAAACGACGCCTTCGTTCACACCCTGCATGACCTGCTTCTGGAAATCCGGTTCGCGGAACGCGACCAGAATGCCGATCTTGTTTTTCTTTCGTGACAGGTAGAAGGCCCGTCCGAGCGCATTTGGCTGGAAATCCAGCTCCTGCATGACCGCCCGAACCTTTTCTTCGGTCTCCGGTCTGACCTGACCACGATTGTGGAGCACGCGGTCTACTGTGCCGCGTGACACGCCTGCGAGCTTTGCGATCAATTCCAAGTTTGTCATTTTTGTCGTCTTATCAGCCTTTCGAGCATTTTTAGTGTAGGGTTTGACATAATTTTATTATAAACCCACACACGTTCCCGAGGCAAACAAAATTCATTGTGCAAAGTCGCCTCAATTTTAACATTTTTCGTTCCGTGCACGTGCACGAATACTGAAAAATAAAAAGCGCTTGGTTTTTCTACCCTTTGCTTAACTATAATATAGATTCATATGAAGCAAATTACAAGCGTCATTTATAATAAAATAGTTTCAATTTTTTTGACTTCCCACAAGAAACCTTAACAGGAATATAACAAAAATGTCCGCCTGCACAGCAGGCGGACACTTGAAATTTGAAACAGCCTTATTCCTCGGCCGTGCTTTCGGCCACGGCGATCTTGTGACGATCCGCGTAGCCGGTGAGGATGAGCGTCAGCGCGCCGTCGCCGGTCACGTTGCAGGCCGTACCGAAGCTGTCCTGAAGTGCGAAGATGGTCAGCATGAGCGCGGTGCCCGTGCCGTCAAACAGCAGGATGCCGGTGATCAGGCCGAGGGACGCCATGACCGTGCCGCCCGGAACGCCGGGCGCGCCGATGGCGAAAATGCCGAGCAGCATGCAGAACAGCACCATCGTGCCGACCGACGGGATCTTGCCGTAAAGAATCTGCGAAACAGTCATAACGAAGAACACCTCGGTCAGGACCGAACCGCACAGATGGATGTTCGCGAACAGCGGGATGCCGAAATCGACCATGTCCTTGCGCAGAACGCTCGACTTCTTCGCGCAGCGCAGCGCGACGGCAAGCGTCGCCGCAGAGGACATCGTGCCGACCGCGGTGATGTATGCCGGGCCGTAGTGCTTGACGACCTCGATGGGGTTCTTGCCCGAGTACGCGCCCGCAATCGCGTACAGCAGCAGCATCCACAGATAGTGGCCGACCATGACGATGATGATGACCTTGATGAATACCGGGAACTGCTTGGTGATGGTGCCCTCATACGCCAGACCGCAGAAGGTGGAGGCGATGAAGAACGGCAGCAGCGGAATGATGATCTTGGAGACGATGGCCAGAACGACGTTCTGGATCTCGTCGAGCAGTGCCTCCAGGCGCTTGGATTTGGTCCAGGTGATCGCGAGACCGACCATCAGCGACAGCGCGAGCGCGCTCATGACGTTCATAAGCGGCGGGATTTCGAGCTGGAACAGCACCTCCGGCAGCTCCTTCAGACCGTCAACCTGCGATACGATGGACAGGTGCGGAATGATGGCGTAGCCGGCGGACGCGGACGCGAGCGCCGCGCCGACCGACGAGCAGTACGCCAGAACGAGCGCGACCATCAGCATACGCGAAGCGTTATGCCCGAGCTTGGTGATGGACGGCGCGATGAAGCCGATGACGATCAGCGGCACGCAGAAGGTGATGATCTGGCCGAGTACCTGCTTGATGGTAACAACGACATTCATGACCGCCTCGTTCGCCACGAGACCGAGCAGAATACCGACCACCACGCCAAGCAGCAGCTTGAACGGCAGACTTTTAACGATTTTCCCCATAGTGATTACTACTCCTCTTTTTTATGCTCTTTCACAGGGTTCCCCCGTGACATCCATTATATGATACCTTTTATATCCCTTTTCGTCAACAGGTTTAAGGCTTTTTCATGCTTCCTCCCCTCCTCCAGAAAGCAAAACCCCCCTTCCACGATAGAAAGGGGGCCTTGCCGGAGACTTGCGGAAGGATCCGGGCAGGATATTCCGCTTACTGAAAGGGGCAGGTAGGAGGTGTCGTATTGTTGTGTATCAGCCGATACCGCCATACTTGATGCCAAGTACCAGCGCCGCGATTGCGAACGGAATGTAGATGTACTTGCCAAGGATGTAGAACCACGGGCCGATCGGCTTCTTTGCGCCGTTGTTGACTTCCTCGAGAGCGGACTTCTTGCTGAGTACCCAGAAGAACATGACGCCTGCGAGAGCTGCGCCCAGCGGGCAGATGTAAATGGATACAACGTCCATCCACTGAGAGGTCCACGGCTGAATGGAGATCGAAACGATCAGGCCGATGACGCCGATGACGCCAACGGCTGCTGCGCGCTTAAACTTGAACTGCTCCTGCAGGAAGGCGATCGGAGCCTCATACAGGTTGACGATCGAGGAAACGCCTGCGAACAGAACGCAGATGAAGAATACCACGCCGATGATACGGCCGCCGGGCATTGCGTTGAATACGTGTACGAGATAAACGAACATCAGGCCAGGGCCGCCACGAACGTCGCTGATGCCAGCGCCGAGAACCGCTGCCATCGACGGAACGATAACGAGTGCTGCGAGCAGCGCTGCGATGGTGTCGAAGATTGCTACGTTGCGAGCGGAGCCCGGGATATCCTCGCCTTCCGGCAGATAGGAACCGTAAATAACCGAGCCGTTGCCTGCAACAGACAGGGAGAAGAACGCCTGGCCGAATGCAAATACCCATACCTTCGGGTCTGCAAGACCGGCCGGATTGATCTTCAGGATGTACTTGTAGCCTTCCTGTGCGCCCGGGAGGGTCGCGATGTAGACTGCCAGTACGAGGAACAGGCCGAACAGAACCGGCATCATGATCTTGTTTGCCTTCTCAATGCCGCCTGCGATGCCCATTACCATGATTGCGAGAGAAACGACCAGAGCGATGATCTGCCATACGCCGTTGCCGATGCCGAAGAAGCCGGCCGACGCCATTGCCTTGAGGGCTTCGCCGAGGGTCTCAGCCTCCGGTGCGGTCACGCCGAACGTACCGCCGATCGCGCCCATGTCGGTGCCGAGGCTGTACAGGCCGCCGGTGATCGACAGGAATGCGTACTTGAAGATCCAGCCGAGAACGACCGTGTAGCCGATCGCGAGCATCAGCGCGCCGATGATCGGGATAGCGCCGAAGGCCTTGCCAGCCTTGTCGCTGCCGGTCCGCTCCTTGGTGCACATGCCGAACGCGCCTACCGGGCCTGCCTTTGCGCGGCGGCCGAGCGCGAACTCTTCAATAACACCGGAAGAACCGATCAGGATAACGAAAAGGAAATACGGCAGCAGGAAGGTCATGCCTCCGTACTGCTGAACCATGATCGGGAAACGCCAGATATTGCCCATGCCGACGGCAGAACCGATACAAGCTAAAATAAATCCCCACTTACTTTGGAAGCCATCTCGTTTTTCTACCGTGTTCGTATCTTTACTCATATTTTACACCCCTCTTTTGTGTAACTGTTCTCTAAATCTCGAACATACCGGGTCATTGCGTAAAGTATTTTGCTGATGCTGAAAGAAAAAAGCAGCGTCCGCAGAAACTGTTTAGTTTTCCGCGGCCGCTGCCGGTCTTGCCTTTCTCACAGAACCCTCTGCGAGTCAGTATCTACTTGTGCATGAGTCCTGCGCTCTTTCCGCGCGGCGCAGGTTACGTCCGTATTGTTACGGAAAAGGCACCGCGCCGCGAAGGTCACGGTGCCTCTCTCTTTTTATGCTATGCCGTGAGAACGGATGAAATTACTTCTCCTCGTTCGGGTACGGCTCCAGGAATGCGTGGAAGTGACGCATCGGCAGCTTGTGGCCCCAGACAATACGCATGTTCGGGATGGACTCGCGGTCCTCGTACAGAGCCTTGACGGCTGCGATAACGTAGTCGAGGTGCTCCTTGGTCAGACGGCTGCGGTCGATCGCGAAGCGAACTACGTTAGCCAGCTCAGCCTGCTGCTCCGGAGTCTTGAGGTCATACTCCATGGAGAAGTCGCCCAGCTCGGAAACGCGGATGCCGTAGCGGCGGATCAGCTCGAGCGAGAAGCCGGTGCCTGCGAAGGTGGTGTGATCGCGCTTGCCGTCGAAGAACTCGTCCATGTTGATGTATACAGCGTGGCCGCCTGCCGGCAGAACAACGCCCTTGACGCCTGCCTTGTAGAAGCCCTGTGCCAGATACTCGCACTGGGATACACGGTCATGCATGTAGCCGAAGTCGCAGGACTCGTACAGACCAGCTGCCAGAGCCATGATGTCACGGCCGGACATGCCGCCGTAGGAGTCGTTGCCGTA
>OODC01000443.1_pt1 | contig 27620 bp, 20 predicted proteins | sample 1671711 | NCBI WGS metagenome assembly OODC01 (sample SAMN06348184, study PRJEB24527) | human gut metagenome | reverse complement strand
GTTAATGCTTTAAGTGAAAATAAAGTATATAATACTATGTTAGAAAGTATAGGGAGGGACAAGGTAAAGATATATGAATAATAAAGATTTTGTAGAGCGTTTAAAGCAACGTTTATTTATAGAATTGTTGGAAGGATGATTATATTAAAACAATGTTTAGATAATGATATTATTGATGATGTGACGTTTGAGATGAAAAGCTAAATGGCCTGTAAAATGTCAGTGAATCAAATAAAAAAAACGAAAAGCATAGTTAGGAATAGAAGGAAAATGAAAGGGAAAAGAGTTATTGCAGGTATTCTGCTTGCGGGGATTTTAGCAGTTACCCTGGCAGGGTGTAAAAACACAGATAACACTAAAGAAGAATCAGAAAAGCCTGTTATTACCCTCGGCAGTGACAGCTATCCCCCATACAATTATCTGAATGAGGATGGTATACCGACGGGTATAGATGTAGAACTAGCTACAGAAGCCTTCAAAAGAATGGGATATCAGGTGAATGTTGTCCAGATTAACTGGGAGAAGAAAAAAGAACTGGTAGAGAGTGGCGAGATTGATTGTATCATGGGCTGTTTTTCTATGGAAGGACGCCTTGACGATTACCGCTGGGCGGGACCATACATAGCAAGCCGTCAGGTGGTCGCTGTAAATGAGGATAGTGATATCTATAAGCTGAGTGACCTGGAGGGAAAGAATCTGGCTGTCCAGTCCACAACCAAACCGGAAGGTATTTTTCTTAACCGGTTGGATGACAGAATCCATAAACTGGGAAATCTGATCAGTCTTGGACACAGGGAGCTGATATATACATTTCTTGGGAAGGGATATGTAGATGCAGTTGCCGCACACGAGGAATCAATCGTCCAGTATATGAAGGATTATGACATAGACTTTCGTATTCTGGAAGAATCGCTGATGATTACGGGAATAGGTGTTGCTTTTGCAAAAGATGATGACAGAGGAATCTGTGAGCAGATGGACAAGACCCTTGAAGAAATGCGTAAGGATGGCACATCCTTGAAAATTATTGAAAAATATCTGGATGATCCCCAGAAGTATCTGGAGGTGGATGATTTTGGATATTAAGAGAAAGAAAAAAGAAAAACGAATCCAGCTGCTTGGAGGTCTGATGGGAATCTGTGTGGCTGTAGTCTCTCTGTTTTATTTCTTCCATGCAGAAAAATCAGAAGCAGAGAAAAGAATGGTGGAGATTGTAAACTATGTTAAGGTGCAGTGCTCAACCTACACACATTATAATGAATCTTCAGAATCTAAAAGTCTTTTACGTACCATTGAAAGTGCCAGACAGATGAGTACAAATATTCACATGGAAATAGGAAACGGTGGTTGGCTGAGCCAGGATTTTCTGAAAGAAAATCTGCAGACTCTATGGGTGGATGGTATCATTATACTGGATAAAGAAGGAAAGACGGACTGTGAATACAGCACGGATGAATCTTTGACCAATGAGATTACGGAGTATCTGCAAAAAGATATTATTATGGATTTTGCCGGATATGAAGAAAGATCTTATTCAGAACGGTTTACAAGGGAAGATGGTTCCTATATTGATATTGCAGCCTGTGCCAGAAAAGATGCACCGGGCATTGTGGCAATCTACTATTACACATCTCCTGAATTTGCCAGAAATTATACCCTGACGATACAGGGGCTTTTAAACGGATATAGTGTCCAGAAAGATGGAACGATTATTATCGCAGACGATGGAATAGTTGTTGCCAGTAATGATGAGAGCCTTCTGGGACAGAATACAACTGGCAGCGGGGTTATTCAGGAAATGAAAAAGCATACAGACAGTCAGCACATTTATCATTTGAAGAATGAAGGAACCGGATGTTACGGAATCATGCTTAAGCAGAGGGATTATTATATTTATGCATATCTTCCGGATACAGAAGTATTTCACAACCTTCCATTAAGTGTAGCAGGTGTTATTTTCCTTTATTGCCTGCTGTTTAGTACATTTTGGTTCTGGACATATAGAACTAATCTGATGCATCAGAAAGTAGAACAGGAAAAAGATGAAAAATATAAGGCAGAACTCCTGATAGCTGCAAAAAAGGCAGAAGCTGCCAATGAGGCAAAAACCGAGTTCCTTCAGCGAATGAGCCATGATATACGGACTCCAATCAATGGAATCTGCGGTTTTGTCAATATGGCAGACCATTATGCAGATGATATAAAGAAACAGACGGAATACAGAACAAAGGTTAAAGAGGCATCTAATCTGTTGCTGGAACTGGTAAATGATGTTCTGGACATGAGCAAGCTTGAGTCAGGTGAAATCGTTCTGGAAGAGATTCCATTTAATCTGAGCAGTATTTCCAGGGAAGTATTTGTTGTGATTGAGCAGATGGCTGCGGAACAGAATATCCAGATAGAGTGGGAGAAAAAAGAAATCACACACCAGGATTTTATTGGAAGTCCAGGGTATGTGAAACGTGTGATGATGAATATACTGTCGAATGCGGTGAAATATAACAGAGAAAACGGACATATCTATATCAGCTGCATGGAAATTCCATCAAAACAACCAGAAATGACGACAATGGAATTCGTTTGTCGTGATACTGGAATCGGAATGACTGAGGAGTTCCAGAAATGTGTGTTTGAACCATTTGCACAGGAACACACAGGAAGCCGAACAAAATTTGCCGGAACAGGCCTTGGAATGTCGATTGCAAAGAATCTGGTAGAGAAAATGGGAGGAAGCATTTCCTTTGAAAGTAAAGAAGGAGCAGGAACTACCTTTGTTATCCAGGTTCCATTTAAAATAGATCCGGATGCTGATAAACGTGAAGAACAGAGGGATGTATCAGAAAAATCAATAAAGGGACTACATATTCTTCTGGCAGAAGATAATGAGCTGAATATGGAAATCGCTGAATTTGTGCTTCAGAATGTAGGCGCTGACGTGACAAAAGCATGGAATGGTCAGGAAGCTGTTGAACTATTCAGAAAAAGTGAACCAGGGGGATTTGATACCATTCTTATGGACATTATGATGCCGGTCATGAATGGTTATGAAGCCACAAAGATGATTAGGTCTTTGGATAGAGAGGATGCAAAGACAATACCAATCATTGCAATGACAGCAAATGCATTTACGGAGGACAGGCTGAAAGCTAAAGAAGCAGGAATGAATGAGCATATTGTTAAGCCTCTTGATGTTGAATTACTGATAAAAGTAATTCATAAATTGGTGGAATATTGATATGAAAGTGACAAATAAGCGGTGAAATATAGACAGGAGGACATAAGTATGACAATACAGGAATGCTATAAAGCTATCGGAGGAAACTATGAAGATGTCTTAAGACGCCTTCCAAACGAAGCTCTTATCAGGAAATTTACGTTAAAGTTTCTTGAAGATCAGAGTTATCTGCAGCTAAAACAGGCATTGAAAGATAAAAATTATGAAGATGCTTTCCGTAGTGCACACACACTTAAAGGGGTTTGTCAGAATCTTTCTTTTGACCGTCTATATGAGGTTAGTAATGAATTGACAGAACTTTTGAGAGATAGAACCGGAGAGCAGCCGGGGATACCAGAGGCAATGGAAAAAGTAACAGAAGTATATGAGCTTACGATTGAAGAAATAAAGAATGGATTGTCGCATTAAGTAATGCGACATGACTTTCTGTCTTTGAGCAGGTGTTTGGAACACAATAAAACCCACACAGATAAAGGAAATAAAAGTATGGATAAAAGACAAAAAATTTTAATTGTAGATGATGCAAAATTAAACAGGGACATATTGAAGGAGATTCTCGGAGAAACTTATAATTATCTGGAAGCTGAAAACGGAAATCAGGCAATCCAGATGATAGGAGAAAATATAGGAATTGATCTGATGCTTTTAGATATCAATATGCCGCAGATGAATGGTTTTGAAGTCCTGGAAATAATGAAAGAAAGCCAGTGTATTAATGAAACTCCTGTAATCATGATATCTTCTGAAGCTGATGTTGATACTATGCGTAAAGCATATGAGCTGGGAATCACAGATTATATCACACGTCCGTTTGATTCTGTGATTGTGCAGAAAAGAGTTCAGAATACATTGGGACTCTATATGAATCAAAAGCATCTGATAAATGTGGTTTATAATCAGGTTTACGAAAAAGAAGAAAATAACAATATTATGATCCAGATTATGAGTAATATATTGGGATCCCGTAACAGCGAGAGCAGAGAACACATCCTTCATATTAAAACAGCAACAGAAATGATGTTAAGACAACTGGCAAAAACAACGGATGAATATCATCTGACAGAGACAGACATTGCTTTAATCACAACGGCATCTTCACTTCATGATATTGGTAAGATCTGTATTCCAGAGGAAATATTGAATAAACCAGGCAGACTTACAGATGAAGAATTTAAGATTATGAAGACCCATAGTGAGCTTGGTGCAGCTATAATTAAGGATATGGATTTTCCACAAGATCATCCACTGGTACATACCGCATGGGAAATCTGCAGATGGCACCATGAAAGATGGGACGGAAAGGGCTATCCGGATGGATTGAAAGGTGAAGAAATACCAATCGCTGCACAGGTGGTATCAATTGTTGATGTTTATGATGCACTCACTAGTGAAAGATGTTACAAGAAAGCATTTGATCATAATACAGCAATTAAGATGATTCTGGATGGACAATGCGGTCAGTTTAATCCGATACTCCTTAAGTGCTTTAAAGAACTAAGCCCATCGTTTTCTAAATTGATTAGCAAAGAGAATGATGATAATAAATATTATAATGAAGCACAGAGACTTTCAAATGAAATACTCAGCGATAAATCCTTACCGAACCAGATTTATTCGCAGAGTCTTATAAAGGTTATGCAGGAAAAGATTGATTTCTTCAAATCAAACAGTGGCTTATATTCGATTGATTATAATGCGGTTTCAGGTCAGTTAACTATACTAAATGAAAAACAGCAGATATTATGTCAGGTAAACAATCCGAATTTCAATCTGTTCAAAGAATTCGGAATAAATAGGGAAGAAGCTCAACGTATTCAAGTTTTCTTACATCAGACATCTGTATATAATAAAGAAATTTCTGTGCAGATAAAAGCAAAAGTGGAGAATGAAAGTCAGATGTATAAACTGAAATTGCATACGTTGTGGTCTCCTTTAAAGAAGGATGGATATATCGGAATCATTGGATATTTTGACATTGTAAAATAGAAAAATGCAAAGGGAACTCAGAGGAGGAGTAGGAGTGGAAAAGAAAAAATGGAACAGAGTTTTGCCGGCACTTCTGGTAATGGTGACAGCTATATCACTTTTGTCAGGTTGTGTAGGCAAAAGTGCTGAAAAAGAGGATGCAGAAACAATTACTGTGTACTTATGGAGCACAAGCTTATATGAAAGATATGCACCATACATCCAGGAACAGCTTCCGGATGTCAATGTTGAATTTGTAGTAGGGAATAATAATCTGGATTTCTACAAGTTTCTTAAGGAAAATGGTGGCTTGCCGGATATTATAACCTGCTGTCGCTTTTCACTGCATGATGCGAGTCCCTTAAAAGATGGTCTGATGGATCTTTCCACAACCAATGCGGCAGGTGCTGTCTATGATAGTTACCTTAGTAATTTTATGAATGAAGACGGAAGCGTAAACTGGGTTCCGGTGTGTGCAGATGCACACGGTTTTATAGTCAACAAAGATCTTTTTGAAAAGTATGATATCCCTCTTCCAACAGATTATGAAAGCTTTGTTTCCGCCTGTCAGGCATTTGATAAAGTGGGAATCCGTGGGTTTACTGCAGACTATTATTATGATTATACCTGTATGGAAACACTGCAGGGTCTGTCTGCATCAGAGTTGTCTTCTGTAGATGGACGCAGGTGGCGTACTACCTACAGCGACCCGGATAATACAAAGAGAGAAGGTCTTGACAGTACCATCTGGCCGGAGGCTTTTGAACGTATGGAGCAGTTTATCAAGGATACTGGTCTGAGTATGGATGATCTGGATATGAATTATGATGATATAGTTGAGATGTATCAAAGTGGAAAGCTTGCAATGTACTTTGGAAGCTCTTTTGGAGTAAAAATGTTTCAGGATCAGGGGATTAATACAACATTTCTTCCATTCTTTCAGGAGAATGGTGAAAAGTGGCTTATGACTACGCCGTATTTTCAGGTAGCTTTAAACCGTGACCTGACACAGGATGAAACACGCCGGAAGAAAGCAATGAAGGTGCTGAATACAATGCTTTCAGAGGATGCACAGAACCAGATTATTAGTGATGGACAGGATCTGTTAAGCTACAGTCAGGATGTAGATCTTAAGCTTACTGAGTATCTGAAAGATGTGAAACCTGTGATAGAAGAAAATCATATGTATATCCGCATTGCGTCAAATGACTTTTTCTCTGTTTCCAAGGATGTGGTCTCTAAAATGATCACAGGAGAATATGATGCAGAGCAGGCTTATCAGTCATTTAATTCCCAGCTCCTTGAGGAGAAATCCGCTTCTGAGAAAGTAATATTGGATTCACAGAAATCTTATTCCAACCGTTTTCATAGCAGCGGCGGAAATGCGGCATATTCGGTTATGGCCAACACTCTGCGCGGCATTTATGGGACAGATGTGCTGATTGCAACCGGAAACAGCTTTACAGGAAATGTGTTGAAAGCCGGATACACAAAAAAAATGGTGGGAAGCATGATTATGCCAAATAGTCTTTCAGCTTATAGCAGCAAAATGAGTGGGGCTGAGCTAAAAGAGACAGTGAAAAACTTTATAGAAGGCTATGAGGGAGGCTTTATACCATTTAACCGTGGTTCTCTGCCTGTGTTCAGTGGCATTTCTGTGGAAATCAAAGAAACAGATGATGGTTATACATTGAGTAAAGTTACAAAGGATGGAAAGAAAGTTCAGGACAATGATACTTTTACAGTAACCTGTCTTGCGATACCTAAACACATGAAAGCTTATCCGGCAGATGAGAATATTGTGTTTGATGCAGCAGATACAACTGTGGAAGATACCTGGACAGAATCTGTGTCAGAGAATAATGCCGTTCTTGCAGAGCCCAAAGACTACATGACCTTGAGGTGAGAAGTATGGATATTAAGAATCATAATAAAGGCAGAAAGAGAACTGTTATGGGAAAAAGATTTAGGATAGCGGCCTTTATAGCTGTTTTTGCGTGCATTATTCTGCTGATTTTCCAATATTTTAGATTTGTATCGAAAACTGTTTATGAGGAAAGCGTTTCTCATCTGACGGAAGTTTTTCATCAGTCTGATAATATGCTGAGAGAATTGACAGATAAGAATCTGACTTATCTTCATATGTGGGGTGAGAATCTGCAGAATATCCCTAGTGAAGACGAAATTCGTGATTATATAAAGAAAGCACAGGAAGATGCAGGCTTTGTAGAATTTTATTTTCTGTCAGCTGACGGGAACTATAAGGTTGTAACAGGCAATACCGGGTATCTTGGATTACAGGAAAATATTGAAGAGGAAATCCGGCAGGGAAAAGATGTTATTGCGAATGCAGCAGTTCCAGGAAAATCCCAGCTGCTTGTTTTTGCCACTCCTAAGGCTCATGGAATTTATCAGGGATTTGAATATGATGCGATTGCTATTGCCTATGAAAACTCTGATATCGTAAATGTACTGGATATCTCTGTTTTCAATGGAAATGCCCAGAGTTTTGTTGTTCATCCGGATGGCCGTGTTGTGGTGGATCATTCTTCTGCATCATGGGGGAATGTGTATAATTTCTTCGGGTTTCTAAGAGAGCATTCTGATATGTCTGAAAAAGAGGTCAATGAGCTTTTGGATAAGTTTAAAGCAGGACGTACCGATGCGATGCTGCTAAATCTGGATGGAAGGAGCTACTATCTGGTCTATGAAAAATCGGATATCCAGGACTGGATGTTCTTAGGACTTGTACAGGCGGATATCGTCAATGACAGTATGAACAGTCTGCAGCGTAGTACGATACTTCTTGTCAGTGCGGTTGTGTTATGTATTGCCGCATTCTCTATAAGCCTTGTTATTCAAAAAAGCAGGATAAACTTAAAGAAAAAAGATACGGAGATACTGTACCGGGATGAGCTGTTTCAAAAGCTTTCAATGAATGTGGATGACGTTTTCCTGATGCTGGATGCAAAAACATACCATGCAGATTATGTTAGTCCTAATGTGGAAAACCTGCTTGGCATTACGGTAGAACAGATTCGTAAAGATATTAATATTCTGGGAAAACTGCATATAGCAGAACAGGGAGATCCAGAGAAAAATTATCTGGAAGAAATACAGGTTAATGGACAGAGAGAATGGGATTTTGAATATGTTCATCTCAAGACAGGGGAAAAACGCCGGTTCCATAATATTGCAATGGGCAGTGAAGTAAACGGTAAAAAGAAATATATCCTGGTTATGTCAGATCGTACTGCTGACTGGAAAATGAATCAGGCACTTTCTGAGGCAGTACGTGCTGCAGAGACGGCAAATAGGGCAAAGAGTACTTTCCTTTCTAATATGTCTCACGATATCCGCACACCAATGAATGCGATTATCGGTTTTACAACACTTGCGGTAAGTAATATTGATGATAAAAAAAGAGTCCGGGATTATCTGGGCAAGATTCTTTCCTCCAGCAATCATCTGCTCTCACTGATAAATGATATATTGGATATGAGCCGTATCGAGAGTGGAAAAATTCATCTAGAAGAAACGGAGGTAAGTTTGTCGGATGTACTTCATGATCTGAAGACCATCATAAGTGGGCAGATTTATGCAAAGCAGCTGGATCTTTATATGGATGCAATGGATGTGACAAATGAGGATGTTTATTGTGATAAGACAAGACTGAATCAGGTACTTTTAAATCTTTTGTCTAATGCAGTTAAATTTACTCCTGCAGGAGGAACTATTTCTGTAAGGTTGAAGCAGTTCCCAGGGACAGTAAAGGACAGTGGACTGTACGAGATCCGGGTAAAGGATAACGGAATCGGCATGAGTACAGAATTTGTAAAGAAGATTTTTTCTCCTTTTGAGAGAGAGCGTACTTCCACAGTCAGCAGGACTCAGGGTACAGGACTTGGCATGGCCATTACCAAGAATATTGTAGATATGATGGGTGGAACGATTGAGGTTCAGACAGAACAGGGCAAAGGTACTGAATTTATTGTCCGTCTGCCATTTCGGATTCAGTTTAAGCAGCATCAGACAGAGAAGATTGCAGAACTGGAAGGCCTTAAGGCACTGGTTGTAGATGATGATTTCAATACCTGTGACAGTGTGACAAAAATGCTTGTGAGGATTGGAATGCGTTCAGAATGGACACTTTCCGGAAAGGAAGCTGTTCTTCGTGCACGACAGTCTATGGAACTGGGAGATGCATTCCACGCTTATATCATCGACTGGCGTCTGCCGGATATGAATGGCATTGAAGTCACCCGCCAGATTCGCAGCCTTGGTGATGATACACCAATTATTATCCTGACTGCTTATGAATGGTCAGATATCGAAGTGGAAGCCAGAGCTGCAGGGGTAACTGCTTTCTGTGCAAAACCAATGTTCATGTCAGATATCAGAGATACGTTGATGATTGCCATTGGACAGATGCAGGCAGAAACAGAGGATACACGCCCTTTAGCATCAGGTTCAGATTTCAGAGGCAGATGTATATTGCTTGTGGAAGATAATGAACTAAACAGTGAAATTACAGTGGAGATTCTTAATGGATATGGATGCCAGGTTGATACTGCCGTAAATGGAGCAGAGGCAGTTAAGAAAATTAAGAATTCGAAGCCGGGTGATTATGATCTGGTGCTGATGGATGTGCAGATGCCGGTAATGAATGGATATGAGGCTGCCCGCCAGATACGTGCTCTGAATGACCCGGCACTGGCTGGAATTACCATTCTTGCCATGACTGCCAATGCATTTGATGAGGACAAAAAGAAAGCACTGGAATGCGGTATGGATGGATTCTTAACCAAACCAATAGTTATTGATGAATTAATCGGTGTATTACAGAAAAATCTGAAAAAATAACGTTCTGTATGGTTGCAGGTATATAATGCAGGTATAACAAAATATATGATAACGATAATAAGAAGATAATACAAAATATACAACAAATTGTATGAAACTACTAAAAATATTCGGAATAATTATATAAAAATAGCAATTGTACCCAATAAAATAATGTGATACAATCAAGGAAACTAAAACAAAAGAAATAGTTTCCTTGATTTTTTGTTTTATAAGCGTCACTGATACACAACATTAAAAGGAGCATTATGGATAATAAAGAGAAGATTTTACAGGCAACGATACAGGCATTTAATCAAAAAGGCCTTAAATTTACAATGGACGATATTGCTTCTATTCTTGCAATGAGTAAGAAGACAATATATACAATTTTTAAAGATAAGAACACTCTGTTTATGGAGATGGTAGATTATCTGTTTGACACGATTAAAGAGAGCGAATCAAAGATAATAGAAGATGATACATTATCAACAATTGAGAAGATAAGACGTATTCTTGGAGTTATGCCTGAGAGTTATAAAGATATTGATTTAAGACAATTATATATGTTAAAAGACAAATTCCCGGAGATATACAGACACGTTGAAGAACGTCTTGAGAATGGCTGGGAGACAACGATTAAGCTTTTGGAACAGGGGATTGAGGAAGGAGTGATAAGACCGGTTAATTTATTGATGTTTAAGATGATGATGGAGGCATCAATAGAACAATTTTTCCAAAGAGATATTCTTATGAGAGCAGGAATGACATATACACAGGGACTTGATGAGATTGTAGGAATATTATTAGATGGTGTGGCAGTTAAGGAAGACTAACTATTAAAAGTCAAGCCTTAAAATGATATTTTTTGAATAAAATACAGAAATGTATTTTAGATATATTTTGAACTCAGTTAGAGTTCCATGAACCTTGAAAACTGCATGACAAAAAGAGCATCGTGACAGGTGCTCAAAAAGGAGTATCGAATTAAAATTGATTAAGCTACTTTGATGTATTGTTGCTTTGTTTTTTCAAGATGATAAATCACTCGAACCAGCTTTTTTACAGCATGTGATATGGCAACGTTATAGTGCTTGCCTTCAGCTCGTTTCTTGGCAAGATACCCTGCAAATGTTGGATCCCAGTGGCAGACATACTTGGCGGCATTGTACAAAGCGTATCGCAGGTATCTGGAACCACGTTTTTCCATATGTGCGTAAGCACCATCCAGTTGTCCGGATTGATATGTTGATGGTGAGAATCCAGCATAAGCTAAGATTTTATCAGGAGAATCAAAACGACTGAAGTCACCAATCTCGGCAATGATCATAGCACCCATGCGATAATTAATTCCAGGAATACTAAGAATCGGTGAGTTGATTTCATCCATGATGACTTTGATTTCATTTTCGATTTCATCAATCTCGGAATCAAGTTCCTGAATCAACTTGATGGTGTGTTTTAGTTCAAGTGATTTAGCTGGCATATTTGAGCCAATAGAAGCCCTTGCAGCTTCTCTGAAAGTAATGGCAGTATCTTTACTATATCGACCTTTTGAAGCTTCCGAAAGAAGATTTGTAAGTCTGGTAAGATGTGCGCTGGCTACGTGCTTAGCACCGGGAAATTCAGAAAGCATTGAATAAACAGATGCCATATGAAGTGTTGGCACAAGCTTTTCTAATTCAGGGAATAAGATACAGACAAGTCTTGAGACGGAAGACTTTAGCTTGGCACGTTCTTTTACTTTATCAAAACGATAACGAGTTAATGACTTTAGTTCTTCATTGTGATAAGATATGTCTGAGTAGGACTTTAAGTTCACATCAGACATTAGAATAGAAGCAATCGTGCGGGCATCTACTTTATCCGTTTTCGTCTGTCTAAGGCTTAGACTTTTTCTGTACAGATTGGTATGTAACGGATTGATAACATAGGCGGCCAAACCTTTATCAATGAGATATCCGAGAAGATTGTAACTATAGTGTCCAGTGGCTTCCAGTCCTACTTTTACTTTTGTTGCATCTTCCGTAACAGATTCAATTTTTTGATAAAGTTCATTGAAACCATCTAGGTTGTTAGTAATGGTAAATGGTTTAAACAACACTTCTCCATCAGAGTTGGTGATAAAGCAATCATGCTTATCCTTAGCGACATCAATTCCAACGTAAATCATAAAAATCTCCTTATGAATGTATTTGATACTGTTTTAGAACCACAGGTGCTCCTTGCGATTGTAACCTCGTTCTAAATAAACCGTCATGCGGTATCTAACTGATTAACAAATGAACAAAGAGACTGTGGTTGGAGCCTTCCTAAAACCATCAAGTGGTAGGTGATTGAAACCAATCCACAGCATCTTATATATCATAGTCGAACCTGCAGAAGAGGTAAAGAATAGACTATGACCTTAATAGTTATGAAGACCTTGGAGAGGGTCTATAAAAACTACTACTTTATAATACGAGGTAATTGATAATAAAAAGGAGAAATATATAATGCAGGACAAATCAAAGGTTATATTTAACAATGAAATTGATAGAAAGGCATATAGAAAAGCTATTAATTCCAAAAAGAAATACGCAAGAAAATATGGTGATGACAGCAATGCTGACTATAAGGTGACAATAAAGAAGAACAAATACATAGGTGATATGCTTGGCGTGTATGATGTGAGAGTTGCAGATAAACCTGCCAGCGTATCTAACGGTAATAAAGAAGAATTTGAAACTGATAAAGGTATTATAGTTGGCAATATAAGAATGGGTTTTGGACATTACAGAATATCAATGGCGATTGCTTCAGCGGCTAATGCACTTGGATATGTTCCTTACTGGATGGATCTTAATTCTTATGATAATACAACCTGTACTAAAGTTATAAGGGCACAGAACGACCTGTATTCACTTGGTTCAAGGTTATCACAAAAGAGCAGGCTGTTTAACAGACTGGTGTGGGAACCAATGAATTACGAGGGTTTCAGAAAGCTTTCCTATAACGCTTCAGACCAGAAGAATGCAGAGCTTATGGCACCTGTATATAAGAATGTTCCTAAGAATATTCCGGTTATTGCAACTCATGTATGGCCGGCACAGGCGGCAGTACACGCAGGTATGAAAAATGTTGTTAATGCAATACCGGATAACTGGCCAATGGCATTGCATTTGTCAGAAGGAAGTATTCATACAATCCAGACTCATTATGCTTATCAAGGTTACAGGATACTTAATGGAATGGACGGCAATAAGGTGTTAAATGAAATGCCAGCAGATAGTCTTGTATACACAGGACATTATATCGACCACGAGCTTGTAACTAATATTGAGGCTGACTGCAATGCAAGAATAGCAAGAAAACAGAACGGAAAGCCTATGAGATTTCTGCTTACAATTGGTGGTGCAGGTGCACAGAAAGAGATATTTGCCCATATAATTAAATACCTTATTCCTTATATTAAGAAGAATAAGGCAGTGTTATATGTTAATGTTGGTGATTATAAAAATGTATGGGACGAACTTATAAGAGATATCCCACAGATGGGAGAACTGGCAACTGAGCATTTTGACAACTGGAAAGATACGAAGGCATTTGCTGCTAAGGCATTATCAGCCAGCCAGATAAACAATTCTGATGTAGTGACAGATAACAATAGAGATGATAATTCTAAGAATATTACAGCAGATAATTCAAGTGAAGACACATCTGATAATATAACAGGTATCCACGGCTTTTATCATAAGAATATATTCGAGGCAGTGTATTGTACTAACCTTTTGATGAGAAGTGCAGATGTGCTTGTTACAAAACCAAGTGAATTAGCATTCTATCCAGTGCCAAAGTTATTTATAAAGCGAGTTGGTGGACACGAACAGTGGGGTGCAGTCCATTCAGCAGAGATAGGTGACGGAACACTTGAGTGCAGAGATATACCTCATACTTTACAGATGATAAAGCTGTTTATGGAAGATGATACGTACATTACAGATATGTGTGAGAACATAAAGAAGAATAAGCAGATGGGTATATATAATGGTGCATATGAGGCTGTCAAATTAGCAGTGAATATGAAGAAATCAGACATTTAATATGGCGTGCAGTAATCAGACACTTAAAAAATATGAAGAAATCAGACATATAGAAAGAAAAGAGGTAGCGTATGGGGCTTAATAAGAAAGAAATGGCATCTTATGGCATAGGTGCGGTTGGCAAAGATATGGTTTATATGTTTTGTGCAAGTTATATTCTGTATTATTATCAGGATATACTTGGGGTTAGTGCGATAGCAATGGGGATTATACTTCTTGCGGCACGAGTATTTGACGCATTTAACGACCCTATAATGGGTGTAGTTGTTGCAAAGACAAGAACCAGATGGGGGAAGTTCAGACCATGGCTGTTTATTGGAACATTGCTTAATGCTGTTGTATTGTTTCTGATGTTCTCTGCACCACCAACACTTGATGGCGGCGGACTTGTTGCGTATGCCGCAGTAACTTACGTTTTGTGGGGCGTTACTTACACAATGATGGATATTCCTTATTGGTCAATGATACCAGCATTTACAGAGGGCGGCAAGGAAAGAGAGAATATGTCAACAATGGCACGTTCCTGTGCAGGCGTAGGTTCAGCACTTGTTACAATTATTACAATGCAGTGTGTATATATGCTTGGAAAGGGCAATGAATATGCAGGTTTTAAATGGTTTGCACTTATAATATCAATACTGTTCTTTGCTGCAATATTTATTACCTGCCTTAATATTAGGGAAAAATCAACAGTTGATGTTGAAACAGTATCAGTAAAGCAGATGTTCAAGGCACTTTTCCAGAATGATCAGGCTGTTACAGTAGTTATAACAATTGTTCTTATTAATACATCTGTGTACATAACTTCTAATCTTGTCATATATTTCTTTAAATATGATTTTGGCGGTGCAGACTGGTACAACGGCTATACACTATTTAATACATTTGGTGGTGCAATACAGATATTATCAATGATGGTATTGTTCCCGCTTCTTAGAAAGTTTTTGAACACAATAAAGATATTTTATGTAAGCTTTGTTATGGCTATTGCTGGTTATATAGTTTTATTTATTCTTATATTCACATCAATGTCGAGTGTGTTTATTTTGTTTATTCCAGCATTTTTCATATTTGCAGCAAATGGAATGTTATTAGTCTTAACGACTATATTCCTGGCGAATACGGTTGACTATGGCGAATTTAAGAATAAGCGAAGAGATGAGAGCGTTATATTTTCAATGCAGACATTTGTTGTAAAGCTTGCTTCAGGCATAGCCGCATTAGTTGTGTCAATATGCCTTTCAGTATGCAGGTTAAGCAGTAATACAGACGTGGTGACAGATGCTGTGGCTGGTGGTTCGGTAGTAGGACTTAGAATGACAATGACAGTAATTCCGGTAATAGGTCTGCTTATTGCAGTATTTTACTTCCACAGAAAGTACATTTTAACAGAGCAGAAAATGGAAGAGATAACGGAAAGAATTAAGGAGAGCCATTAATGATAACGATTAATAATAATATGTATGTGATTGATACTGACAATACATCTTATGCGTTTGCCGTGCTTGGAAGCGGGCAGTTGGAGCATTTGTATTATGGAAGAAAGTTACACGCCAATGAGGCTGTGATGACAGAGAAGCATACATTTATTCCGGGTAATACTAATGTATACAATAAAGATTATTCGTCTTATTCGCTGGAAGATGTGTGCCTTGAAATGTCATCATTGGGAAAAGGTGATATAAGAGAGCCATTTATTGAAGTCACATATCCTAATGGAAGCAATACAACGGATATGGTGTTTGACAGGGCAGAGCTTATACAGGGCAAGGAAGAATACGACACGGTTCCGGGGTCTTATGATGATAATGGAGATGTTGAACAGCTCGTCATCTATCTTAAGGACAGGAATTATAATCTCACATTGGAGCTACATTATTATGTATATGAAAAATGTGACATTATAACAAGAAGTGCCAAGCTTGTTAATTCAGGAAATGAGAGCGTAAGGCTTGAAAGATTAATGAGTATGCAGCTTGATTTAAACGAGAGTGATTATGAATTGTCTTTTTTTAATGGTGCGTGGGCAAGGGAGATGAATAGAAGCAGAATACCCATTCGTGCAGGTAAGTATGTAAATGAGTCTGTAACAGGAACATCATCGAACAGAGCTAACCCATTTTTTATGATAGGAAGAAGCTCAACGACAGAAGATTATGGTGAATGTTATGGATTTAATCTTATATACAGCGGTAATCATTATGAGGCGGCACAGGTCAATTCATATGGTAAATTAAGGCTTGTATCGGGAATTAATCCAGCTACATTTTCTTATATTATTGAAGCAGGAAAATGCTTTGAAGCTCCGGAGGCTGTGCTTACTTATTCATACCAGGGGTATAATTCGATGAGTCATAATATGCACGAGTTTGTAAGAAAACATATTGTGCGTGGAAGCTGGCGCGACAAGGAAAGACCAGTTCTTATTAATAGCTGGGAAGCGGCATATTTTAATATTAATGAAAGAAAGCTTGTGAAGCTTGCAAAGGCGGCTAAGGATACAGGTGTTGAACTGTTCGTTATGGATGATGGCTGGTTTGGTGAGAGAAATGACGACACAAGTTCATTAGGTGACTGGACACCGAATAGCAGAAAGCTTCCAAATGGAATAGCTGGCATTGCGGATAAGATAAAAGAATCCGGGCTTAAATTTGGAATATGGGTTGAGCCTGAGATGGTGAGTGTGAACAGCAGATTATATGAGGCACACCCTGAATGGGTAATTGAAATACCAGATGTAGAACATTCAGAGGGACGGAACCAGAGAATTCTTGATTTAACCTATGAAGTTGTTCAGAACTATATAATTGAGAAGATGAGTGAGGTGTTCTCATCAGCAGATATATCTTATGTAAAATGGGATATGAATAGAATATTCAGCGATTATTATTCTAAAAATCTGCCACCTGACAGGCAGAAGGAAGTATCGCATAGATATGTGTGCGGCTTGTACAGATGTATGAAGGAGCTTACTAATAGATTTCCTGACATATTATTTGAGGGCTGTGCGGCAGGCGGCAACAGATTTGATCTGGGAATGTTATGCTATTTTCCGCAGATATGGGCAAGTGATAATACAGATGCGCTTTGCAGGGCACAGATTCAGTATAATTACAGCTATGGTTATCCGTTATCGTGTATTTCAGCCCATGTATCGGCAAGCCCTAATCATCAGACATTAAGAAATATGCCGTTAGAGAGCAGATTTGCAGTTGCTGCATTTGGGCTTCTTGGCTATGAATGTAATATGTGTGATATGAATAAAGAGGAATTAAATGCTGTGAAATGTCAGATTGAACTGTACAAGAAGTTAAGAAATGTATTCTTTACTGGTACATTTTACAGGACAGAAAGCTTTGAAGAAGAAAATGCAGGTAATGCCAGTGTATTAAATAATGGTAAAGGCAACAGGGCAGAATGGACAGTAGTATCAACGGATAAGAAGAAAGCTGTCGGATTAATTATGCAAAAACACGTTATACCTAACACACAGTATGCTTGTTACAGGGCTAAGGGACTTGATGAGGCTAAGAAATACCATTTTTACAACAGAAAGCTTCAATATGACATTAAAGAGTTCGGTGAGCTTGTTAATATGGTATCGCCAATACATATTAAGCAGGGTTCTATGTTACAGGATATACTGTCAAAGCTTAAGAAAATGGACGGGGAAACAGAAGATTATGTTGCGTATGGAGATACACTTATGTATTCAGGTGTTAAGTTAAAGCAGGGTTTCAGTGCAACTGGATATAATGAAAATGTCCGATTTTTTCAAGACTTTGCAACGAGATTATATTTTATGGAAGAGGTAGAAGATGATGGTTACATCACAATTATATAATACTACTGAATTAACTGAAGTAATTGGTTCGGGTGGCATTGATAATATATTAAAGGATTTATATATTGATAAAAGTCAGCTTGAATATCAGAGAAAAAGATATATTAATGCTCTGAACCGCTTCACACAGTTATATGGTGAAGGAGATGTGCTTATATTCAGTGCACCGGGAAGAAGTGAGATTGGCGGTAACCACACAGACCACCAGAATGGAAAAGTTCTTGCGGCTTCTATTAATCTGGATATTATCGCAGTAGTAAGACCAGTAAATTCCAAGGATAGTGTGTCAGAGGAAGGCAGTTTATCTGGGCATAGTGTTGTTAATGCCGGGATTATAAGAATTGTGTCAGACAATTATCCAATGATAGAAGTGGCATTATCGGACACGGATATTAACAAGGAAGAATACTCAACAACTAAGGCACTTGTTAAAGGTGTGATTGCCGGTTTTAAGAAAAATGGTTTTAAGACAGGAGCATTTGATGCGTTTATAACAAGTGATGTGCCTATGGGAGCAGGGCTTTCATCATCTGCGGCATTTGAAACACTTATAGGAACAATACAGTCACATATTTATAATGCCGGAAAAGTATCAGCAGAAGATATTGCAGTTATTGGACAGATGGCAGAGAATGAGTATTTTGGCAAGCCTTGTGGACTTATGGACCAGATGGCATGTTCGGTTGGAAATATGGTCTATATTGATTTTAATAATAAGGAAAATCCAGTTGTTAATAAGCTTGCTGTGGATATTAAAAAATTCGGATACAGCCTGTGTATAACTGACACTAAAGGTTCACATAAGGATTTGACAGATGATTATGCAGATATCCGCCGTGAGATGAATGCAGTTGCAAGTTATTTCGGGCAGGAGGTTCTTCGTGGTATTACATTAAAGGATATACTTGATAACATTAAAGAACTACAGGAGAAGTTTGGTGACAGGTGTATACTAAGAGCAGTTCATTTTATAGAGGAAAATGAGAGAGTAGAAAATGAAGTGAACGCTCTTACATCTGGAAATATTGATGAATTCTTGAGGCTGGTATCAAAGTCTGGTGATTCATCTTACAAATATCTTCAAAATATATATTCAACCAAAGATACTGCCAATCAGGGCATTTCACTTGGACTTATGATGAGTGAAATATTCTTAGGTGATAATGGTTCATATAGTAGTGGTGTATGTGGTAATGGTGTATACAGTAATGGAGTATGCAGGGTTCACGGAGGTGGATTTGCAGGAACAATACTTGCAATTGTCAAAGATAATGCCGTAGATGAATACAGAAGAAATATGGATAGGATATTCGGTGATGGTGCAAGTATGATATTACAAATCAGACATTGCGGAGGTGTTAGAATAATATGAGAGATATAGACAGTCTTATATTAGAGCTTGTTAATTATGCTTTAATGAATAAACTGATAGAAGATGAAGACAAGATATATGTAACTAACAGACTGCTGGAAGTCTTTGAAAAAATCGGACTTAATACAGACGGTGAGGCAATTAAGGGCGATGTTGATAGTAAGAAGCATTCTACAAGGAGAATATCTGAAATTCTCTCAGACTGCCTTGAAACAGTCATAAATGACGGACTTATTGATGATACCCAGCTTAACAGGGATATATTTGACACTAAGATAATGGGTGTACTTACTCCAATGCCTTCTGTTGTAAGAAAGCATTTTAAGGAGCTTTATAATAATAATCCAAAGCTTGCGACAGACTATTTCTATGAACTTAATAAAGCCTGCAATTATATACGCTGTGACAGAATTGAGAAGGACCAGAAATGGAAGTACAATTCAGAATATGGCACTATAGATATAACGATTAATCTGTCAAAGCCAGAGAAAGACCCGAAGGATATAATTAAGCAGGGACAGATGGCGGCAAGCGGTTATCCAAAGTGCCTTTTGTGTAAGGAAAATGAAGGTTATGCCGGTACGCTGTCACATCCTGCAAGACAGAATTTGAGGGTTATACCGCTTGAATTAAGCGGCGAGAAATATTATATGCAGTATTCGCCATATGTATATTATAACGAACATTGCATAGTGTTTAATGACAAGCATATACCTATGAAGATTGATAAGAGTACATTTAAGAAGCTTATCGAGTTCACAGAAAAATTTCCTCATTATACATTAGGTTCTAATGCTGACCTGCCGATTGTTGGCGGTTCGATATTAAGCCACGACCATTTTCAGGGTGGTGCATATGAGTTTCCTATGGCAAGGGCAGAATATGTATATACATTTGATATGGGGCAGTTTGGTGATGTCAAGGCAGGAATTCTTAACTGGCCTATGTCAGTAATAAGACTTAGCAGTAATAATAAAGAAAGTCTTGTTAATGCCTGCGATTATATATTAGACAAATGGAGAGGCTACACTGATGAAGAAGCTTTCATATACTGCAATACCGAAGGTGAACAGCATAATACGATAACTCCGATATGTAGAAGAAAAGCTGATAATTACGAGATGGATCTTGTATTAAGGAATAATATTACGACTAAGGAGTGTCCTTGGGGTGTGTATCATCCGTCAGCAAATCTTCATCATATAAAGAAAGAGAATATTGGTCTTATTGAGGTTATGGGAATGGCTATACTTCCAGCAAGACTTGATAAGGAAATGGGCATTTTAAAAAACGCTCTGTTAAATAATGAAGATGTCCGCTTAATCAGCGAAATTGAAAAGCATGCAGAATGGGTTGAAAGCTGGAAAGATAATTATGATATAACCAGCGGCAATATTGATGAGATAATAAAATCAGAGATTGGCAAAGTGTTCGTTCAGGTGCTTGAGTGTGCAAGTGTATACAAGACAGATGAAAAGGGAAGAGAGTCATTTATAAGATTTACTAACAGTTTAACATAGTATGATGAGAGAGTCGGAAATTTAAAAATGTTACACAGTAATTTAAGAATGATATTATAATTGGAATTGACCACGGCTGGTCAATGATGAAAACCGTAACTCAGGTATTTGTCACAGGTGTTAAGGAGATTACAACAACTCCGGCACTTTTCGGCGATGTACTTGAGTATGAAGGAAAGTTCTATAAGGTTGGAACTGTAAGGCAGGAAGTAAAGGATACCAAGGTCGAAGATGACAGCTTTTATCTTCTCACACTTGCAGCAGTTGTTAAGGAACTTAAAAGAAGAGGTCTTGCACAGGCAAAGGTATTCCTTGATGTAGGTTAAGTATAATAAGAAAGCAAATATGAATTCAATGATTGAGGTTGATTATCTTATGGAAAACAACATGGAGAGCAGGAATCTATATATGAGTTATCCACTAAATACAGGACATAAAAGAATTAATACATCCCTGTGTCCTGCCTTATGTGGATAATAGTTCTAAAACACCAGAAATACTGGCTTTTTAGAAGTGTTATCCACTGTCATAATGACCAATCAGAAAAATGCCATGAGTGGCATAATAACATGATTTCTGCTATACTTAATGTCATGAAAAGGAGTATGTGGTTATGCAGATTAAGTATATAGAGGAAGAACTGAATAGTATAGATAAGACACTTGTGAAAGTTGTTTTTTATTATGTAGCAGTAAATATGCAGGTATTGGATCCAATATATTTGTGAAATGTAAATCCAACATATACTGCATCATTTAGGGAAAGATGAAACAAAAGGAGAACATATGGAATCAGACATAATTAAAATCAGCCATCTGAATAAAAGCTTTGGCGAAGTAAAAGCAGTAAATGATTTGAGCTTTCGTGTAAAAAAAGGAGAATTGTTTGCGTTTCTTGGAGTAAATGGTGCAGGGAAAAGTACAACCATTTCCATTCTCTGCGGATTACTGAAAAAAGACAGCGGAACTGTTCAGGTAAACGGAATAGAAACCGACAAAGCCGGTGCACAGACAAAAAGAATGCTTGGTGTTGTGTTTCAGGATAGCGTACTTGATAAACCGCTTACGGTGAAAGAGAACCTAATGAGCAGAGCTGCTTTGTACGGCATTACAGGAAATGCCTTTGATAAGAGATTACAGGAGCTGGTCGAGATTCTGGATTTTGACGAGTTTTTAAACAGGCCTGTGGGTAAACTGTCGGGAGGTCAGAGAAGAAGAATTGATATTGCCCGTGCATTATTGCACAGACCGGAGATTTTGATTCTTGACGAGCCTACTACAGGGCTTGATCCGCAGACAAGGCAGTTAATCTGGAATGTTATCGAGAAGCTTCAGAAAACAGAAAATATGACAGTATTTCTGACTACACACTATATGGAAGAGGCTGCTAATGCCGGGTATGTTGTGATTCTTGACAAAGGAAGTATTGCAGCGGAAGGTACACCGTTTGAACTTAAAAATGATTATGTACAGGATATCGTATCTGTTTATGGTGTTTCCGAAGATGAAATAAAGTCATTGAACAGAGAATATAAAAAAATACGTGACGGATATCAGATAAAAGTAAGAAATACGCAGGAAGCAACGGAGCTTATTGTAGAAAATCAGGAGCTGTTTAGGGATTATGAGGTAGTAAAAGGCGGTATGGATGATGTATTTCTTGCAGTCACAGGAAAGAAGCTTGGAGGTGAACGCTGATGAGAACAGTATTGGCATTAATGAACAGGAACAGGAAATTGTTTTTTAAAGATAAAGGTATGTTGTTTACATCAATGATCACACCTGTCATTCTGATTGTTCTGTATGCTACATTTCTTGCAAAGGTTTTCAGAGATTCTTTTACAGCAGCGATTCCGGATATGATTCCGATTTCGGATAAGCTTATTAATGGAACCGTGGCAGCACAACTGACAGCATCACTTATGGCAGTAAGCTGTATTACTGTAACATTCTGTGTGAATCTGACTATGGTGCAGGACAAGGCAAATGGAACAAGGAAGGATTTTAATGTTTCGCCTGTCAGCAGTGGAAAAATCTATTTGGGATATTTTCTGTCAACAGTAGCTAATTCATTGATGGTCAATGGACTTGCGTTTGTATTATGTCTGGGATATCTGCTTAAAATGGGATGGTATATGAATGCAGCAGATGTATTATGGGTTTTATTTGATATGATATTGCTCGTCCTGTTTGGAAGTACGCTTTCAAGTATCATTAGCTTTCCATTGACAACACAGGGACAGCTTTCGGCTGTGGGTACAATTGTCAGTGCAGGATATGGTTTTATATGTGGTGCTTATATGCCGATTTCAAATTTTGGTTCAGGTCTTCAGAAGGCACTGTCTTATCTTCCGAGTACATATGCCACTTCATTGATTAAGAATCATATGCTTCACGGAGTTTTTAAGGAGATGGAGAGAAAACATTATCCGGATGAAATGGTTGAAGCGATAAGAGACACTCTTGATTGCAATCCAGTATTTCAGGGGAATGTGGTAAGTGTAAATCAGATGATTGGCATTATGCTGGGAAGCATAGCTATATTTGGAATTATTTATTATTTTGTTACATTGCTGCCAGTGGGTAAAGGCAGACGATAAGCAGCATTATGTTTAGAAATATTCGGTGAAATCTCAATCGGTATTTATAGGAGAACTATCATTATGATTAGAGAATTACGAAAAGCAGATATAAATAGAGTTGCAAAGATATGGCTGGATACCAATATAAACGCACATTATTTTATATCTGCTCAATATTGGAAAAGTAATTTTGAATTAGTTATGCATACAATGTTAAACAGAATAAAAGGATGTGAAATATATGGAATTTTTATTTGTGGCTCTTGGTGGAGCAGCAGGTGCGGTGTCAAGATATGCCATAAGTCTTATACCTGTTAAAAGCGGATTTCCGATTTTAACATTAATGACTAATATTATAGGAGCGGTTCTGATAGGATTTATTGCTGGTATTGCCGGCAGTAAGATTGAAATATCTAAAAATACGATTTTATTCTGGAAAACAGGGGTGTGCGGTGGATTTACCACATTTTCAACATTTTCATTGGAAGCATATAATCTGTTTGATAATGGAAAGTATGTAATAGGAGGACTATATGTGCTGTTAAGCTGCTGTGGATGTATATTGGGAGTCTTATGTGGAAGGAAACTATCAGCGTTTATAAGATAACATAGGAAATTTATATACATTTATGTACATGATGTCGGGGTCAAAAGCCCCCGACTTTGATACCTACGAATTGTTCCGTGCTACGCACTCCCACAATTCTCCCCAATATTCGCATATCGTGGGATTATCATCCCACTTTTATGCTCATATCGGGGCGGGTCCCAAGGTCTTTCACCCACCTATGAGCAAGCTCATGTGGGTTTAGACCTTTTGACCCTGGTATCATGTACATTAATATGCTTGCTTTTTGTGTAACAATTAGAATCATCCAGGCAGGTAAATTGATTGACAAATACTGTTAAAAAGTCTACAATAAAACATTATATTAGTACGTTAATTAATTTCTATTATGATTTGTCAAATTCGTGTGAAGTAATCTGAACGGAATTGGATTGTGATTTCGATTTTACATTTATTAATTTATTATTAAATTTCAATCGGTATACAAGAACGTAAATTTACACAAAGGAGTATATTAATATGAATAAAAAGATAGTGAAGAAATTATGTGCTATTGGCTTGATATCTTCTATTGTCTTATCAGGATGTGGTAAAGCTGGTATAACAGGTGGAAGTATAGATGAATCAGCAGGTGGCACAGATAAAGTTGTCTCTTTAAAGGTGTGGACAGAAAAGGATGGTCTGGGTGTCATGAATAAAATGATAGACAGCTTTAAGGAACAATATAAAGATGAAGCAGAATTTGATATAACGGTTGAGATTCAGGCAGATTCACAGGTTCGTGATGTCATGCTTACAGATGTACACAATGGTGCGGATGTGTTTTCATTTCCAGATGATCAGATTATATCATTAACGGCTGGCGGAGTTCTGACAGAGGTACCCAATGCAGATGAAATAGCTGCAGCTAACGTAAAGGAGTCAGTCGAAGCAGCTACTTTGAATGATACATTATATGGATATCCTATGACAGCAGATAATGGATATTTTATGTATTACAATAAAGATTATTTTTCAGAAGATGATGTTAAATCATTAGACAAAATGCTGTCCATTGCAGCAGCTAATAATAAAAAAGTAGCTATGGAGTTTAATTCTGGATGGTATCTTTATACATTTTTTGGAAATACAGGACTTAGTCTTTCTATTAAACCAGATGGTATAACTAATGAATGTAACTGGAATTCGCAGACAGGTGATATAACCGGAGTGGCTATAAAGCAAGCACTCGATAGTATAGCTGCTAATCCAGGTTTTGTAAGTATGCCTAACGGAGATATAGCTGAACAGATTAAAAGTGGTGATGTTATAGCAGGAATAAGTGGTGTATGGGATGTTATGAATGTAAAGGAAGCCTGGGGAGAGAATTATGGTGCCTGTAAGCTGCCAACATATACAGTTGCAGGAAAGGAAGTTCAGATGTCCTCATTTACAGGTTATAAGATGATGGGAGTAAATGCCTACTCAAAGAATAAAGAATGGGCTTGCAGGCTTGCTGACTGGCTGACTAATCAGCAGAACCAGGAGCTCAGGTTTAAAGAGAGAAATCAGGGACCATCTAACAGCAAGGCATCAGAATCAGGTGAAATCAAAAAAGTGGCTGCAATACAGGCAATCATTGCACAGTCCCAGTATGGAACATTACAAAGAGTAGGAAACAGCTACTGGGATGCCTGTAAGAAGTTTGCTAATACCGTACTTAGTGGAAATAATGGTGGTTTATCAGATCAGGAAGTCATGGATACATTGGTTAATGAAATTACAGCTTCTGCTGTTAAGTAACAGTAGGATGGCCAAAGTTGATTTACTGAGAGTGGAAAAGATTGGAGAACAAGCATGAATAATAAAAAAAGGACGAGCCTGAAGACACTGATATTATTGCCAGTATTTATACTAGGTGCTTTAACAATAATATGTAATGTTATGGCTATAAACAATATAAGAACTGTAAACTCTAATGCCGCCGATATAGCAGATAACTGTATGAGGAGTGTTTCGGATTTAGGTGAAATAAAGAATGATATACAGGTTATTCATACACTTGGATTATCACATATTATTGCAACAGATCTTAATACTATGATATCAGTAGTAGGCGAGATTAATGATAATCAGGAAGAATTAGAACAAAAGCTGGATGAATATAAGAAATATGTCCAGAATGATGATATGGAAACATATAATTCATTAGTAAGTAATTATAATACCATGAAATATGAGCTTGGAAACATTATGGCATACAGTGCTTTAGGCAAGAATGAGGAAGCATATGCTATTGCTAATGGAGTCGTAAGTGATAGCAGTAAAGCAATCCAGAAGGATATAGAGGTGCTAAGCACTCATGCCAATGATACAGCTTCAAAGGCAAGGGAAAGGCTTACAAGTGTGTATGTAAGTTCACTTGTAAGCAATGGCATAGTTATTATTATAAGCGTTATATTGATTATTGTAGCAATATACTGTGTTATGAAGTATGTTATTAAACCAATTATCGCAACTAATAAAGATATCAGGGATATTATTGATGGAATTGATAATGGAGAAGGAGATCTTACAAAGCGTGTAAGAGTTATTTCTAATGATGAGATAGCAGATCTTGGTAATGGTATCAATCTTTTTATGGATAAGCTGCAGGAAATACTTAAGCTGATTATAGAGAATACTAACTATATGGAAAATGTTGTTGCTGAGGTTGATGGCAGTGTTGTTAAATCGAATGACAGTGCATCTGATTTATCTGCCATGACAGAGGAATTATCTGCAACTATGCAGGATGTAGGACTTTCTGTTAATACTATTAATGACAATGCTGATGATATTCTAAAAGATGTCGAGATTATAGCAACTAAGTCTGATGATATTAATCTGTTCTCAAAGGAAATGAAGGCAAATGCAGAAAAAATAGAGAGTGATGCCAGATATAATATGGTTCAGACAGGTGAAAAGGTTGGAAATATATTAGATGTTCTTAACAGGGCAATAGAAGATAGTAAGAGCGTTGACCAGGTAAATAACCTTACTAATGATATTCTTAATATATCAAGCCAGACGAATCTGTTAGCACTCAATGCATCAATAGAAGCTGCCAGAGCAGGTGAAGCAGGTAAGGGCTTTGCAGTAGTGGCAGATGAGATACGTCAGTTAGCAGATTCAAGCCGTGAAACTGCCAACAAGATACAAAGTATTAACTCGGTTGTTGTTGCTGCTGTTAATAATCTATCAGATAATGCTAATAATCTGGTTTCATATCTTCAGCAGACTATTCTTCCTGAATTCCAGACATTTGTTGATGGAGGTGTGAAATATAAAGAAAATGCTTCCTATATAGAGAATGCAATGGACGAATTCGTTGAGAAAACAGATGTCCTAAAGAAAAACATGGATGAAATAGCTCATTCTATCAATACGATAACAACTGTAGTTGATGAGGGTGCTGCCGGTGTTAATAATGCGGCCATAAGCACACAGAATCTTGTTGAGGATATAGTCAATATCAGCAATAAAATGATAGAAAACAAGAGTATTGCCCAGAATCTTAAGAATAGTACTAACATATTTGCAAAGTTCTGATTGCAGGAATTGCATAGTAATGAAGCTATGTTTACAATTTA
>OODC01000428.1_pt1 | contig 28180 bp, 26 predicted proteins | sample 1671711 | NCBI WGS metagenome assembly OODC01 (sample SAMN06348184, study PRJEB24527) | human gut metagenome | reverse complement strand
GAAAGGTTGGGGAGTCAAGAGGGGCAGGGAAACCTTGGTGTCCCTGCCCCTTTTGTCTCCGCCGCCAGACGGCGGCAATGCCCGGTCTGCCCATCGGCAGCCATCTCTCGCCTGCGGCGGCAAGCCGCCGGAACGGCGGAACCGCTTCCCCTCTGCTGAGGGGAAAGCACAAATTGCCTCTGCTCCCGGAAGGGAGCATTTTTTCATTCCCCGGAGGGATTTTCCGCCATGCGGTAGCCCACACCGACCTCGGTGAACAGATATTCCGGCTCCGCCGGGTTCTTCTCGATCTTGCGGCGGATATTCGCCATGTTCACGCGCAGGATCTGGTTGTCTCCGCCCGCTCGCGGTCCCCACAGCTCCTTGATGATATAATCATAGGTCAGCACCTTGCCGGCGAACTTGCCCAGCAGGGCAACAATGCGGAACTCGCTGAGCGTCAGACGGACATTCTCCCCGCGCACGAGCACCTGATGCTTGTTATAATCGATGACCATTTCGCCCACGCTGTATGTACCGCGCTGCGCGATCTCGCCGGTCGGCGACGTTGTGCGCGTATGACGGATAGCGGTGCGCACGCGCGCGAGCAGCTCCGCTGTGCCGAACGGCTTGGTCAGATAATCGTCCGCGCCGAGGTCGAGCGCCTCGACCTTGTCGTTTTCATGCGTGCGCGCGGACACCACGACGACCGGCAGGCTCGACCAGCCGCGCAGGCTGCGCAGCACCTCGATGCCGTCCATGTCAGGCAGACCGAGGTCGAGAATAACGAGGTCGGGACAGTGCGAGGACAGCATGGTCATCGCCTCGGTTCCCGTCTTTGCGAGAATGGTCTCGTAGCCGTTTGTGGTGAGTATGGTCGAGATGAAGTGCGCGATGCTCTTCTCGTCCTCGACGATCAGGATCTTTTCGCGGATGGTCATGCTTTTTCCTCCTCTTGTTCGAGCGGCAGACGGAACACAAATTCCGCGCCTTCCATCAGATTATGCGCCTCGATGCTGCCGCTGTGGGCGTGGATGATCGCCTGGCAGACCGAAAGGCCGAGTCCCATGTTTCTCTTGCCGCCGTTCTCCGTGTCTCCTGCCGCTGCGGCGAGCGTGCCGTCGAACAGATGCGGCAGAACCTTATGCTCGATGCCGTCGCCGTTGTCCTCGACGGCGAACACGGCCTCCGGCCCCTCTCGCCGCACGGACAGGCGTATCTCGGTCGTATGGCCGCCGCCGTGCACCACGGCGTTCTCGAGCAGATTGGACAGCACCTGCGAGATGAGCACCGCGTCCATCGGCACGAACAGCAGATCCTCCGGCACGGAAACGCGGATGCGGACATCGGGATAGCGCTTGCGGAACTTCGCCGTCACCGCGCCGAGGATCTCCTCCGCCGGCTCGGGATTTTTGACCAGGCGCGTGGTCGTGTCGCCCATGCGCGTGATGCTCAACAGGTTTTCCACGACGCGGATGAGCCACTGCGCGTCATCCCGGACGTCGGTCAGCAGCAGCAGACGGTCCTCCTCGGGCAGATCCGGATTTTCGATCATGGCGCTCGTCGAGCCGATGATCGAGGTCAGCGGCGTGCGGATGTCGTGCGAGACCGAACGCAGCAGGTTCGCGCGCATTTTTTCGCGTGCCGCCTCGATGCGCAGATCCTCCTGCCGCTTGATCTTGGTCGTCATCGTACAGGTCACGAGCGAGACCACGAGCATGGTCAGAAAGGTCAGCGGATAGCCCGACAGCGTGAAGTTCACCGCCCAGTACGGGTAGGTGAATATGTAGTTCGTGCCTACGACGCTCAGCACGGCTGCGAGCGTGCCGAACAGATAGCCGGTCGTAAAGCGCGAGATGAGCAGCACGGTCAGGACGAAGATCGAGTAGGCGAAGCCCTCCGAGCTGTTGGCCATGTGCAGCAGGATGCACAGCAGCACCGCACTGCCGAACAGAGCGCAGAATATCGCAAGATCGCGCCACGAGAAGGAAAAGATGCGGATTTTTTTCGTTGACGGCGGCAAGTCACTCTCTCCTTTGCATTGTACGTTTTGAGCACCGTGAGTGCACGCGCGGACGCGGCATATTTCACCGGTATCTTACAGTATACCACAATCTCCGCTAAACATGTGTTAATTTTCCGCCATGAAGCGCGATTAAATCCCCGATTTTGTGAGATACCGCAAAAAACCGCCCTGCCGGACAGGGAAAAATTTCGTGCTTTTTTTCAAAAGCATAGAGAATTTTTCGTAAAATTATGTTATACTGAATGTCGTCTGGGCAAACGCTGCGTGCCTTTGTCCGGCGCGTGCGCGCGGAGCTTTGCGCGCACGGAACACACTGCTGTTAACTGGAGGGAGACCGTATGAAGCTGTCGTTCACTAAAATGCACGGCTGCGGCAACAATTACATCTATATCAACTGCTTCGACCAGAAGGTCACGGACCCCGAAAAGCTGTCCATCGCGCTTTCCGAACCGCATTTCGGCATCGGCGGCGACGGCATTATCCTCATTTCCCCGTCCGACCGGGCGGATGCGCAGATGCGCATCTTCAACGCCGACGGCTCGGAGGGTAAGATGTGCGGCAACGGCATCCGCTGCGTCGGCAAGTATCTGTATGACAACGGCATGGTCGGCGGGCGCACCACCATTACCATCGACACGCTTTCCGGCGTAAAAACGCTCGAGCTGAACGTCAGGGACGGCAAAATGCAGACGGCGCGCGTCGATATGGGCGCGGCGATCCTCGAGCCTGCAAAGATCCCGGTCAACATGGCGGGCAGTTCCGTCATCGACGCCCCGCTCGTCGTAGACGAAAAGGTCTATCACGTGACCTGCGTCTCGATGGGCAACCCCCACTGCGTCATCTTCTTTAACGAGGACGATGTGGACGACCTCGATCTTTCGCGCCTCGGCCCCAAGTTCGAGCATCATCCGCTGTTCCCCGAACGCATCAACACCGAATTCGTGAACGTCCTGCCGGACGGCAGCCTCAAGATGCGCGTCTGGGAGCGCGGCTCGGGCGAGACCTGGGCCTGCGGCACGGGCGCGTGCGCGACCGGCGTTGCAGCCTGCCTGAACGGCTTCTGCAAGCCGGACACGGACATCACCGTGCACCTGCGCGGCGGCGACCTCACCATTCGATACACCACTGAGACCGTGTTCATGACGGGCGCGGCCGCGACCGTTTTCAAAGGGGAAATCGAGCTATGACAAAATACATTTTCGTGACCGGCGGCGTTGTCTCCGGTCTGGGCAAGGGCATTACCGCAGCCTCTCTCGGCCGACTGCTCAAGAGCCGCGGCCTCAAGGTCGCAGCGCAGAAGCTCGACCCGTATATCAACGTTGACCCGGGCACGATGAGCCCGTTCCAGCACGGCGAGGTCTATGTCACCGACGACGGCGCGGAGACCGACCTCGACCTCGGCCACTACGAGCGCTTCATCGACGAGGACCTCAACAAGTTCTCCAACCTCACCACCGGCAAGGTCTACTGGAACGTTCTGAACAAGGAGCGCGCCGGCGAATACCTCGGCGAGACCGTTCAGGTCATCCCCCACATTACCAACGAGATCAAGTCGTTCATCTACTCGGTCGGCAAAAAGACCTCGGCTGACGTCGTCATCACCGAGATCGGCGGCACCACCGGCGACATCGAGTCGCAGCCGTTCCTCGAGGCCATCCGTCAGGTAGCGTCCGAGGTCGGCCGCCGCAATTGCCTGTTCATCCATGTAACGCTCGTTCCGTTCATCTCCGGCTCGAACGAGCCGAAGAGCAAGCCGACCCAGCACTCGGTCAAGGAGCTGCGCGGTCTGGGCATCTCGCCCGACATCATCGTCGCGCGCGTCGATCAGCCGCTCGACGACGACATCCGCCACAAGATCTCGATGTTCTGCACCGTCCCCGAGGACTGCGTCATCGAAAACCGCACCCTTCCCGTGCTGTATCAGGCGCCGATGATGCTCGAGGACAGCCATTTCTCCGACATCGTCTGCCGCGAGCTGTCCATCGGCGCAGGCAAGGGCGACATGAGCGAGTGGCAGGAAATGCTCGAGCGCATCGCATCGCGCAAGGAGCATGTCAGGATCGCCCTCGTCGGCAAGTACGTCAAGCTGCACGACGCTTATCTCTCGGTCGCCGAGGCGCTTCAGCACGCCAGCTACGAGAACGGCTGCTTTGTCGATATCGACTGGGTGGACTCCGAGGAGATCAATGACTCCACCGCCGACAAGCTGCTCGGCGAGGTCGACGGCATCATCCTGCCGGGCGGCTTCGGCTCGCGCGGCGTTGAGGGCATGATCTGCGCGGCAAACTTCGCGCGCGTGCGCGGCATCCCCTACTTCGGCATCTGCCTCGGCATGCAGATCGCGGTCATGAGCTACGCCCGCAACGTGCTCGGCTACGCCGACGCAAACTCCGGCGAGTTCGACCCGAACACCTCGCATCCGGTCATCGACCTGATGGAGAGCCAGCACGGCATCTCCAAGAAGGGCGGCACCATGCGTCTGGGTGCTTACCCCTGCAAGGTCCGTCCGGGCAGCATCATGGCGTCCGCTTACGGCGCGGAGCTTATCTCCGAGCGTCACCGCCACCGCTATGAGTTCAACAACGCCTTCCGCGAGGAGATCGAGAGCAAGGGCATGCTCATCACGGGCACTTCCCCGACCGGCGAGCTCGTCGAGACCGTCGAGATCCCGGAGCACCCGTTCTATATCGGCGTTCAGTTCCATCCTGAGTTCAAATCCCGTCCGAACCGCGCACATCCCCTGTTCAAGGCATTCGTCGCGGCATCTCTGAAAAGGAGCAAGAAATAATGCAGATCAACACCAATTATGACAATCTCGAGCAGAGCTATCTGTTCTCCACCATCGCGCGCAAGGTCCGCGAGTACTCCGCATCCCACCCGGAGGCTGACATCATCCGCCTCGGCATCGGCGACGTTACCCGTCCGCTCGTTCCGGCTGTCATCGACGCGCTGCACGCGGCGGTTGAGGATCAGGCGAAGCAGGAGACCTTCCACGGCTACGGCGACGAGCAGGGCTACGATTTCCTGCACGAGGCGCTCGTCGGCTACTACAAGACCCACGGCGTAGAGCTTGCAACCAATGAGATCTTCATCTCTGACGGCGCGAAGAGCGACCTCGGCAACATCCTCGACATCTTCGGCAAGGACAATGTTGTCCTGGTTCCGGACCCGGTCTACCCGGTCTACGTCGACACCAACGTCATGGCAGGCCGCAAGATCATCTTTGCGGACGCAAACGAGGCAAACGGCTTCCTGCCGCTGCCGGACGTATCCGTAAAGTGCGACATCATCTATATCTGCTCCCCGAACAATCCGACCGGCGCCGCATACGACCGCAAGGGCCTCAAGGCATGGGTGGATTACGCGAACGCACAGAACGCTGTCATCCTCTACGACGCAGCGTATGAGTGCTTCATCGAGGACGAGAACCTGCCGCGCTCCATTTACGAGATCGAGGGCGCAAAGACCTGCGCGATCGAGTTCTGCTCCTTCTCCAAGATGGCAGGCTTCACCGGCACGCGCTGCGGCTGGACGGTCGTTCCAACCGCGCTCGCGGACGGCAAGCTGAACAAGATGTGGCTGCGCCGCCAGACCACCAAGTTCAACGGCGTTCCGTATATCGTACAGAAGGGCGCCGCCGCCTGCTTCACCGAGGAAGGCATGAAGCAGATCAAAGATACCCTCGGCTACTACAAGCAGAATGCCAAGGTCCTGTCCGAGACGCTCGATGAGCTCGGCATCTGGTACACCGGCGGCAAGAGCAGCCCGTACCTGTGGCTCAAGTGCCCGAACGGCATGGATTCCTGGACGTTCTTCGACTACCTGCTCGAGAACGCGAACGTTGTCGGCACCCCGGGTGCAGGCTTCGGCAAGAACGGCGACGGTTTCTTCCGTCTGACTGCCTTCGGCGACCAGAAGCGCACGCTCGAGGCTGCGGAGCGCCTCAAGAAGCTGCTCGCAAAGTAAGCTGACAAATTTTATCGACAAACTGAGAGCTGTCCCTCGCGGACAGCTCTTTTTTTCATCCGGAGGTGAACCTCATGCCCGTTTTATTCGACCGGACGTGCATCCTGTGCGGCCGGGTCCTTCCCGCCGAAAAGCACAGCGCGGCGCTGTGTCCGGACTGTGCGCGCGAGGTACGCACGGAATACCGGTATCACGGCGAATTTTCCGTCCCCGGTGCCGACGGCGCGGCGGCGGCGCTCTGCTATCGCGGCACAGTCAAAGAAGCGCTGCACCGCTTCAAATTCGGCGGCAGACCGCAGTATGCTGCATGGTTCGCCGCCGAGATGGCGGCGGTTCTCGCCGCGCAGCTCGACCGGTGGCAGCCCACCTGCATCACATACCTGCCGCTCGGCTTTCTCCGCGCACGGGAGCGCGGCTACAATCAGGCCGAGCTGCTCGCGCGTCCGATCGCGCAATCACTCTCGATGCCCTGCGTTTCCGCGCTGCGCAAGCGTCCGTTTACCGCCCGTCAGTCCGTGCAGCAGGACGCTGCCGCCCGCCGGAAGAATGCCGCCGGCTCGCTCCTGCCCGGACGCATTCCGCTCGCAGGCGAGCGCGTCGTGGTCATCGACGATATCATCGCAACCGGATCGACCGCCGCAGACGCCGCGCATGTCCTGCGCAGCATGGGCGCCGCCTGTGTTTTCGTGCTCGCGACCGCAAAAGCCGTGAACTGAATCGGTTTTCTCCCTCCCCCCTCTTTACTTTCTTTCGTCTTTTCTTTATAATTTTAGTATACTGCTGCACTTTTTTCTGTCGACTTTGGCAATATCGACAAATGAAGGCGCGAATTTCTGGGAATTTTATAGATTTCTCCCTTGCGTCAGACGCGGCTATATGGTATGATAGGAGAGCGTGAAAAAGACATATGTCTTTTCAGGAAGGACAGATTAACGCATGGTTAAACCCAAATACTATCTGGTCGAACGAACGCTGCTGCCCGAAGTCTTTCAGCGCGTGATCGAGGCCAATGAGGCGATCGCCTCGGGTAAGGCTGCAACAGCAAGCGAGGCCGCAAAGCTCGCAGGCCTGTCGCGCAGCGCTTACTATAAATACAAGGACGGCGTCCGACCCTTTTTCGAGGCGACGACCGACCGCATCGTTACGTTCCACTTCATGCTGCACGACCAGCCGGGTATGCTCTCGAGCATCCTCGGACTGATGGCGAAGTCGGGTGCGAACCTCATGACGGTCAACCAGTCCATCCCCATGCGCGGTCAGGCATCGGTCACGATCGCCGCGCGAACGGGCGAAATGAAATATTCGGTCGAGGAGCTGCTGCACCGTGCAGAGCAGCTCGAGGGCGTGAACAAGGTCGAGATCCTTGCTTCCGAATGATAAACTGCAATAAATTCTCCCACGGAAAGGAATTATCACAATGGTAAAAGTAGCAATCATGGGACACGGAACGGTCGGTTCCGGCGTGTACGAGGTATTCGAGATGAACGCCGAGAAGATCGCGCGCACGGTCGGTGAGCCGGTCGAGGTCAAATATGTGCTCGATCTGCGCGATTTTTCCTCTCTGCCCTACGGACATAAATTCGTTACCGACTTCTCCGTCATCGAGAACGACCCCGAGGTAACGGTCGTTGCCGAGGTCATGGGCGGCGTGGGCGCAGCCTATCAGTTCACCAAGCGCTGCCTCGAGGCCGGCAAGAGCGTCTGCACCTCCAACAAGGAGCTGGTCGCGACGAAGGGCGACGAGCTGCTGAAAATCGCAGAGGAGCACGGCGTCAACTATATGTTCGAGGCGTCCGTCGGCGGCGGCATCCCGATCATCCGCCCGATGCTCCAGTGCCTCGCTGCCAACGAGTTCAACCAGATCTGCGGCATCCTCAACGGCACCACCAACTACATCCTGACCCAGATGATCCACAACGGCGTCACCTTCGAGGACGCGCTGCGTCAGGCGCAGGTCAACGGCTACGCCGAGAAGGACCCGACCGCCGACATCGAGGGCCACGATGCCTGCCGCAAGATCTGCATCCTGTCCGATCTCGCCTACGGCGACAAGTTCGATCCGGACACGGTCTCCTGCGAAGGCATCACCAAGATCACCCTCGAGGACGTTGCAAACGCCGACAAGCTCGGCTGCGTCATCAAGCTGCTCGGCCGCTCGGTGCGCTGCGAGGACGGCACGGCCTATGCCTACGTCGCTCCGCACCTCATCCACAAGGAAAGCCCGCTCGCAGCCGTCGAGGACGTATTCAACGCCATCATGGTCGACGGCAACGCGACCGGCGAGGTCATGTTCTACGGCAAGGGCGCGGGCAAGCTCGCGACCGCTTCCGCCGTCGTCGCTGATATGCTCGACTCCATCGAGCACAGGGACAGCCGCCGCCGCATCATGTGGGGCGATGGCTCGAAAAAGCTGCTCCGTCCGCTCGACACTCTGCGCTCCGCATGGTACGTCCGCTTCAAGGGCGCGCGCGAGGACATCGAGAGCATTCTCCCGGTCGAGAGCCTGTCCGAGCCGGTCGAGGGCGTATTCGTCGTCCAGACCAGCAAGATCCCGACTGCCGAGATGGATGCGGCAGCCGAAAAACTGAACGCCGTCGGCAAAGTCTGCGCGGCAATGCGTATTCTCTAAGGAGGCATACATAAAATGGTTCGTGTTACCGTTCCTGCTACGAGCGCCAATATGGGCTCGGGCTACGACAGCATCGGCATCGCGCTCGAAATGTACAACGTGATCGACCTTGCTGAGAACGATCATATCGATATTTCGGATAAAAACGGTCAGTTCGTCCCGAAGGACGAGTCCAACCTCATCTACCAGTGCGCCAAGCGCGTGTACGACGAGTGCGGCAAGCCGCTCTCCGGCCTGACCATCGTCGAGGACTGCGCCATCCCGCAGACGCGCGGTCTGGGTTCGTCCTCGGCCTGCACGGTCGCCGGCATCATGGGCGCGAACGCCCTGCTCGGCGAGCCGCTTGACCGCAACGCGGTCATTGATCTGGCGGCGACCATCGAGGGCCATCCGGACAACTCGACTCCGGCCATCCTCGGCGGCTTCTGCGTGGCGCTGCTCGAAAACGGCCATGTCAGCCACGTCCGCGTGCCGGTCCACGGCGCGATCGACTTCGTGGTCTTTATCCCGGACTTCCAGCTTTCCACCGAAAAGGCGCGTGCGGCGCTCCCGAAGCGCATCGACCACCACGACGCGGTCTACAACCTCGCGCGTGCGGCTCTGCTCGCGGGCAGTCTGACCACCGGCAAGCTGGAAAATCTGGACGTCGCGACCGGCGACTGCCTGCATCAGCCCTACCGCTTCAGCCTCATCGAAAACGGCGAGGACATCGTCCGCGAGGCCAAGGAGCTCGGCGCGCTCGGCGCGTTCATCTCGGGCGCAGGCCCGTCCATTGTCGCCATCGTATACAAGGGCGACCGCGACTATATCGAAAAGGCGCAGGCTCTGTGCGAGACGAAATACCCGCACTGGAAGGCAGTTCAGCTGCGCTGCGACGAGGTCGGCACCACGGTAAAACGTCTGTAATGCACACTTTTACAGTTTGCATATGGGGACGCTCCTGCTCCGGCAGGCGCGTGATATAAGGAGGAAATTAAACAACTATGAGTCTTATTGTGCAAAAGTTCGGCGGCACCTCGGTCGCCAACACCGAACGACTGAAGAATGTCGCTGACATCGTCACCAGCACCGCTAAGGCCGGCAACCAGGTCGTTGTCGTCGTTTCCGCTCAGGGCGACACCACCGACGACCTCATCGAAAAGGCTGCCGAGCTGAACGAGCGTCCGTCCAGACGCGAGATGGATGTGCTGCTCAACACCGGTGAGATGATCTCGATGTCCCTGCTCGCCATGGCTATCCAGAAGCTCGGCTTCCCGGTCGTTTCCCTGACCGGCTGGCAGATCGGCATGGAGACCAACAGCAACTACTCGGACGCGCGCATCAAGCGCATCTCCGGCGACCGTCTCAAGGCAGAGCTGGACAACGGCCGCATCGTCATCGTTGCCGGCTTCCAGGGCATCAACAAGATGGGCGACATGACCACCCTCGGCCGCGGCGGCTCGGACACGACCGCTGTCGCCATCGCCGCAACGCTCGGCGCTGACCTGTGCCAGATCTACACCGATGTTGACGGCGTTTACACCGCCGACCCGCGCATCGTCAAGAATGCGCGCAAGCTCGACGCCATCACCTATGATGAAATGCTCGAGCTGGCGTCGCTCGGCGCTCAGGTACTGCACAACCGCTCGGTTGAAATGGCAAAGAAGTACAATGTCGATCTCGAGGTCGTTTCGAGCTTTACCCGCAATCCGGGTACGAAAGTCAAGGAGGGTTCTAACATGGAAAAACTGAACGTTTCGGGTGTAGCCCGTGATAATAACTGCGCGCGCGTCGCGATCATCAATCTGAACGATACCCCGGGCACCGCCTTCAAGGTATTCTCGCTCATGGCTAAGCACAATGTCAACATCGACATCATTCTCCAGTCCGTCGGCCGCGACAACAAGAAGTCCATCTCCTTCACCATCCGTCAGGACGATGCAGAGCGCGTTGCAGGTATCCTGCGCGACGCAAAGGAAATGCTCGACTACGAGGATGTCTCCATCAACACCAAGGTCGCAAAGGTCTCCATCGTCGGCGCCGGCATGGCGTCCGCCGCAGGCGTCGCTTCCAAGATGTTCGAGGCTCTGGCAGGCGCCGGCATCAACATCCGCATGATCTCCACCTCTGAGATCAAGATCTCCGTCCTCATCAACGAGGAGGACAGCGAGAAGGCAGTCAAGGCCATCCACGACCAGTTCTTCGGCGACTGATTTTCTCCGTACCCCAATCCCAAGGCAACACTGCACAATTAAAGCTGCGGCGGTATTGCCTGAAAGAGCCTCGAAACGCCGTGTTCGGGGCTCTTTTCTTACCGTTTTTCTCGCCGCAACCTGCGGTTGACACAAGGAAACGCAAGGTTGGTGGCAAAATAACGGGTTTTCGGATAGAGTGAGCTTACAGGAGGTGAGCACGATGACAACAGGTGAAAAGATCGCAGCTCTGCGGCGCGAACATAAACTCAGTCAGGAAGCGCTCGGCGAAAAGCTCGGCCTCTCCCGGCAGGCGGTGAGCAAATGGGAGGCCGACCAGGCCGTCCCGACGATGGACAATCTGATGGAGCTGAGCCGTCTGTTCGGCGTACCGGTCGACACACTGCTGCGGCCTGATGCGCCCTTCCCTGCCGCCCCGGCGGAGGACGGCGCAGGGAAGGAAAGCGAGGACGCTCCTGCGGCCCCGGAGACGCCCTCTGCGCCGCGGCAGCCACGCAGGAATAAAGCTGTCCTCATCGGCGGCGCGGCGCTGCTGTGCGTGTCTCTCGCGTGCAGCGCGGTATGTGCATGGAGCACGGTCCGGCTGCGTGCCGAGGTCGACGGCCTGCGCAGCCTTGTAAACGGACTTTCGCTGAACAGCACGGTCTATTATCCGCAGACCGACACGAGCGATGATTTTGCGGAGAGCAGCGAGTCGGTCGCGCTCGACCCGAACGACCCGGAAAAGCTGCTCGTCACGTTCTCTGCGATGCCGCACGAGATCAGCGACGGCGAGACCGCAAAGTTCCTCATTCACAGCGACGGGCAGTCGTGGGAATGCGAACCGGCGACGACCAACCCGTACAGCGGCAGCCTCACCATTCCGCTGGTCGACGACTATTCGGTCTATCTCGCGCTCACCGGCGCGGACGGCGGCACGCGCAATCTGTTCGTTGCGAGCGAGAGCAGCCTTAAAGACCGTTTCAGCCTTTTTGTTACTGCGGCATGGCAGGACGGGCGGCGCACCGCGAACTATGCCGGCTATATCGAGACCATGGTCTACTGCGGCGGAAACGATGTGCAGCCGGTCAGCGGCCGCGTGGTGCTCGAAAAGGACGGCAGGCAGGTCAAGGAGCAGGAGATCGACGTGAAAGGCAGCCTCTCGAGCGACGGATACGGCGATGCCGTCGAATACTTCGGCGATGCCGTTTTTTATACGCAGATAAACTGGCGCGATCTGGACGGCACGCTCGACTACGACCTCAAGGTCGAGATCACCGACAACTACGGCCGCGTGTTCACGGCAGACGTCGTATAAGCCGTCTATAACGACAAAAATCCCACAGGGAGCAGTTCAAAACGCTTTCCCTGTGGGATAATTTTTTACTTGTTTTCGGACTGCTCGGGTTCAGCAGACTCAGGCTTTGCCGGAGCGCCGATCTTCTCGTTCAGATCCTTCTGGAGCTCGCTCATGAGATCCGCACCGACCACCTTGTCGGGGACCGCCTCGCCGTTAAAGACCTTCTTGAACGTCTCGCCGTCCATGGTCTCGTTGCGGATGAGGTACTCCGCGACGCGCGTCATCGCGTCCATATGCTCGCTCAGCAGCTTCTCGCACTGATGGTAAGCGGTCTCGATGATGCGGTGGATCTCATCGTCGATCTCCGCCGCCTTGACCTCGGAGTAGCCCTTGCCTGCGGCGAAGTCGCGGCCGAGGAAGATCTCGCCGCCCTCAGAACCGTAGTCGATCGGGCCGATCTTGTCGCTCATGCCGTAGCTCGTGACCATCGCGCGCGCCATCTGGGTGGCCTGCTTGATGTCGCCGTAAGCGCCGGTCGAAATATCCTCCATCGTCAGCTTCTCAGCCACACGGCCGCCGAGGCAGACGACGATGTATTCCTCCATATACTTTTTGGTGCGGTACGCCTGATCCTCCTCGGGCAGCGGCATGGTGAAGCCGCCTGCGCCCGACGAGCGCGGGATGATGGTAACGTGGTGTACCGGGTCCTGCGTCGGCAGCACCTCGAAGCAGATCGCGTGACCGGCCTCATGGTAAGCCGTCAGGCGCTTGTCGTGCTCGGTGATGATGTGGCTCTTCTTCTCCACGCCCATGACGACCTTGAGCAGCGACTCCTCGATCTCCTCCTGCGAGATCAGCTTCTTGTTGCGGCGCGCCGCAAGCAGAGCCGCCTCGTTGAGCAGGTTTTCGAGATCTGCGCCGGTGAAGCCGGCGGTCGTTTTCGCGATGTCGGAGAACTTGACATCCGGGTCAAACTGCTTGTTGCGCGCATGGACCTTGAGGATCGCCTCGCGGCCCTTGACATCCGGCGCGCCGACATAGACCTGACGGTCGAAGCGGCCCGGACGCAGCAGCGCGTTGTCAAGGATATCCTTGCGGTTGGTCGCAGCGATGACGATAACGCCCTCGTTCGCGCCGAAGCCGTCCATCTCGACGAGCAGCTGGTTGAGCGTCTGCTCGCGCTCGTCATGACCGCCGCCGAGGCCTGCGCCGCGCTGACGGCCGACTGCGTCGATCTCGTCGATGAACACGATGGCCGGCGCGTTCTTCTTGGCCTGCTCGAACAGGTCGCGCACGCGCGATGCGCCGACGCCGACATACAGCTCGACGAAGTCCGAGCCGGAGATAGACAGGAACGGAACGCCTGCCTCGCCTGCGACCGCCTTCGCGATCAGCGTTTTACCGGTGCCCGGAGGGCCGACGAGCAGCACGCCCTTGGGGATGCGCGCGCCGATCTGCACGAACTTCTGCGGATTTTTCAGAAACTCAACGATCTCCTGCAGCTCGGCCTTTTCCTCGTCCGCGCCCGCGACATCGTTGAACGTCACCTTGTTCTTGCCGTCCTGCGCGAGCTTTGCACGCGCCTTGCCGAACTGCATCGGACCCGCGCCGCCGCCGGACTGCTTGTTCATCATGAAATACCAGAACGCGCCGATCAGCACCACGAGGATGAGATACGGCAGGAACTGCGCCCACCACGGGATCGTTGTGGTGATGTAGTCTACCTTGGTCAGCGTGCCGTCCTTCATCTGCTGGTCGATGACCGAGCCGAGCTGCGCCCACCATACCGAGGTATAGTCGCCGATCTCGTAGCTGACCGCGCGGTTTTCGTTCTTCAGATGCATGGTCAGCGTGCCGCCCTCGAGGGTGTAGCGGTCTACGTCGCCCTGTTCAAAGTAGCTGTACACATCCGAGTAGGAGATCGACTCGGTTTTCTGCGTCTGACTGACGACGTAGCTTACGCCGGCGAGCAGGCAGACCAGTATGAGCAGGTAAAGGCCGAAGCCCTTCATTTTGCCTTTCAAATTGGTTTAACGCCCCTTTCCGTATGGGAGAGATTATTCGCCCTCGCCGCCGTAAACGTGCGGCTTGAGAATGCCGATATACGGCAGATTGCGGTACTTTTCCGCGTAGTCCAGACCGTAGCCGACAACGAACTCATCCGGGATCTCAAAGCCCAGATAATCGACGTTGACGTCGATCTTGCGGCGCTCCGGCTTGGACAGGAGCGTGCACAGACGGATGGAGTTCGCGCCGCGTGCGGCGAGGATCTGCATGAGATAGTGCAGCGTTACGCCCGAATCGAGGATGTCCTCGACGATCAGCAGGTCGCGGCCGTCGATCGGCTGCGCGATGTCCTTGATGATCTGAACCTCGCCGGTGGTCTTGGTGCCGTTGCCGTAGCTGGACACGACCATGAAATCCACGTTGCACGGCGTATCGATCGCACGGGTCAGGTCGGCCATGAAGATGTACGAGCCCTTGAGGACACTGACGATCAGCGGATTCTTGCCGCGGTAATCCTCAGTGATGCGCGCGCCAAGCTCGCGGACCTTGTCTCGCAGCTGCTCTTCGGTGAAATATACTTCCTTAATATCGTCTCGCATGTTATAAGCCATTTCGTCAGTTCCTCTCAATCTTTATTTCCAGCCGCGCGCCGTTTCCCGGCCTTCGGCTGAGATCCATGCCGATATCCTGCACCGCGATGACGCCGGACCGGTCTGCAATGACGGCGAGGGCGTCTCGCTCCGCCGCCGGGATCTTCCGGTCGATCATCAGCTTTTTCAGCGTCCGGCTGCCCCCCTTTTCGGTCAGGCGCAGACGGTCTCCCGTCTGCCGCGCACGAACACACAGCGATGCAAAATCTATTGTACCACAATCTGCGCAAAAAGTATTGACTGTTTTGTAAAAAACTTCGGATTTTTCTAATTTTCTGAGTTTGACTCTCGTTCCGTCCGTCCACAGGCCGTCAAACGGAACGGTGAGCGGCAGCGCCTCCGGCTGCACCCCGCACGCACGCGGCGCGATGCGGAAGGCCTCGTACTCGCGGCGTGCCGTAAAGCCGTGCGGCAGGTCGAGCTGCGCGGACGGGTCTGCACTCGAAAGCAGGCGCTCCAGCGCCTCGATGTGCGTCTGCGCAAGGTCGCGCATGGGCATTCCGGCGCGTCTCGCCGCCTCGCGGAGCGCCCTTCCCTGCACGGCAGGATGGCACGCGAGAAACGGTGCGGTCAGATAGGCGCCGTCCGCACGAAGCGCAGTTTGCAGACAGCGTTCCGCCTGCCCGCCGAGGCAGTCCTCATCCTGCCGCAGCTGCTCACCGAGCCGGAGCGCCGCCTGTGCGGCCTGCTCGTTAATGCCGCGCAGCACGGGCAGCACGCTGTGCCGCAGACGGTTTCGCGTGTAATCATCGCTGAGGTTGGAGCTGTCCGTGACGTAATCCTGCCCGTTTTCGCGCAGGAACGCCTCGATCTCGCGCCGCTCTGCGAACAGGAGCGGCCGGATGACCGCGCCGCGCACAGGCGGAATGCCGGAAACACCCTTTGCGCCGCTGCCGCGCACCAGATGGAACAGCACGGTCTCCAGATTGTCGTCCGCGGTATGCGCGGTCGCGATCTTGTCCCCCTCCGCCGCCTGCTCGAGCAGGCGGTAGCGCTCGCGCCGTGCGGTCTCCTCGACCGCCTTTCCCTGCGAGAGAGCGGCAATGTCGCAGCGCCCGACGTTCAGCGGCACGCCGCGCTCAGCGCACAGCGCACGGCAGAACGCCTCATCCCTGTCGGACTCCGCGCCGCGCAGGCAGTGGTTCAGATGAAACGCACGCACCTCGTACCCGAGTTTCTGCAGTACGAGCAGGAGCGACACCGAGTCCGCGCCGCCTGACAGGGCGACGAGTACGCGCTCCCCCGGTCTCAGCATGGCAAAGCGGCGAATCGTGGCGGCCGCCGCCCGAAGAAGCCCGTTATTCCTCATGGATGCGGTCCGGGTTGGAGAAGGTCGTGTACTGACCGACCCACTGAAGCTCGACGGTTCCCGTCGCGCCGTGGCGGTTTTTCGCGATGATGATCTCCGCGATATTTTTGTTTTCGCTCTCCTCGTCATAATAATCGTCGCGGTAGATGAACATGACGATATCCGCGTCCTGCTCGATCGCGCCCGACTCTCGAAGGTCGCTCAGCATCGGACGCTTGTCCGAGCGCTGCTCGGACGCACGGGAAAGCTGCGACAGGCACACGACCGGCACATTGAGCTCCTTCGCCATGATCTTGAGCGAACGCGAGATCTCCGCGACCTCCTGCACACGGTTGTCCATGTGCCGTCCGCCGACGTGCATCAGCTGAAGATAGTCTATGACGATCAGACCGAGCTCGTCGCCCAGCCGGCGGCATTTCGCCTTGATCTCGGGCACAGTGATGGCCGGGTTGTCGTCGACATAAATATCCAGACTCGACAGCACGCCCGCGCCGCGCGCGATCTTGTCCCAGTCGTCCATCGTCAGATCGCCGGTCTTGAGCTTCTGCGACTCGAGCAGCGCCTGACTGGACAGAAAGCGGCTCGCGAGCTGTTCCTTGCCCATCTCGAGCTGGAACACGCACACGCCCGTGCCCTTCTTGTAGCCCTTCGGCTTGTTCTGGATGCTCGCCTTGGCCGCATTCAGCGCGATATTGAGCGCGAAAGCGGTCTTGCCCATGCCGGGTCGGGCCGCGATCAGGATCAGGTCGGACTTGTTCAGACCGGTCAGCGCCTTATCGAGCGCATGAAAGCCGGTGGACATGCCCGGGATGTCGCTGTCCGACTGCATGCGCTCGTTCAGCTCGGTATAGAGATCCGCGATAACGTTTTCGAGCTTGGAAAGGCCCTTGATCTCGCGTCCCTGCCGGATGTTGTAGATGCGCTGCTCGGCAAGCTCGGCAATGCCCGAGGCATCGCCCTGCCCGGAAATGGCGTTCTGCTGAATTTCGCTGCCGGCGTCGGCAAGCTGCCGCAGCAGGCTCTTGTCGCGCACGATGCGGACGTATTCCGTGACGTTGCGCGAGCCGGGCGTGATGTCCATGAGCTGAAACAGATAGGCGCGGCCGCCGGCCTCGTCGTAGTAGCCCGCGCTCGTCAGCTCGTCGAGCACGGTTACCGGGTCGATGCGCTTCGCGCCGTTGAACATCGAATAAATGACCTCAAAGATCCGCTTGTTCTCATCGGCGTAGAAGTCGTCCGAGCGCACCTGCTCGATGACCTCGGGGATACAGTTCGGATCGACCAGCATCGCGCCGAGAAGCGACTGCTCCGCAGTCAGGTCCTGCGGCACCTGCCGCATTAAAAGCTCATCCAACAAATACACCTCGATACAAATAATATAAGGAATAGCGCCGCCAGCGCCCCTCCGTGCGTCCCACGCACGGCATGAAACAGGACACGGCAGAGCCGTGTCCGTAAAAAGTCAGGACATGCGCCTGACTTTTTACACCCCGACCCAGCCGCCGTGGGCGGCGTCCGGGGGTATCGCCGGGCGGTTTCTGCGGAACCGCCCGGCGTATACAGGGGGTATTGGATACCCCCTGTACTCAGGCCTCTACCACCTGCACCAGAATCTCGCCTGCGATGTCCTGATACAGCTTCGCCTTGACGCGGTGTACGCCGAAGGTCTTGATCGGCTCCTCGAGCACGATCTTCTGCTTCGGAACGCTCAGACCGTACTGGCGGTTGAGCTCCTCCGCGATCTCCTTGGAGGTGACTGCGCCGAACAGACGGCCGCCTGCACCGCCCTTGGCCGGAACCTTGACCGGGCTCTCCTTGAGCTTTTCCGCCGCCTCGCGCGCTGCCTGCTGCTCGAGCGCAACCTTGCGTGCGTGCGCCTCGTCCTGCGCCTTCTTTACGTTGAGGTTGTCGGCGGTAGCCAGCTCTGCCAGACCGCGCGGCATGAGGAAGTTGCGGCCGTAGCCCTCGCTGACCTCGATGAGGTCGCCCTTCTTGCCCTTGCCCTTTACGTCTGCTGTCAGAATTACTTTCATGATAAGTCTCTCCTTAATTTTATATTGCTTGTTTTATGCCTGTTCTGCCCGGTTTCCGGCAGAGAAATGCGCTCAGTGTTCGTTCTGCTTCTCCGTGCACTGATCCTCGAGATAACCGCGGATCGCTTCGGTGATCAGTCGGTCCGCCTCCTCAGGTGTTGTGTTCCTGAGCTGCGCGCCTGCCGCAGAGTGATTGCCGCCGCCGCCCAGACGCTCCATGAGCAGCTGAACGTTGACCTGGCCTGCCGCGCGTGCGGAGACCGCCATATCGTGCTCGCCGCTGCGGAAGGCAACGACGGATGCCGTGGTGCCGATGATGGAAAGCAGCTCGTCAGCAGCCTGCGCCGCCGCGATGCGGTCCACCTGCTCACCGGTGATGGCGAAGATCACACCCTGGCCGCAGTTGCGCGCAGAAGAAATGATCTTCTGGCGCTCCATATACTGATCGAAGCTCGACTGGAACAGACGCTTGACGTCGCTCGCTTCCGCGCCCGCGCGGCGAAGATACGCCGCCGCCTCAAACGTGCGCACACCGGTGCGCGTGGAAAAGCCCTTGGTATCGAGGTAAATGCCCGAAAGCATGGCCTCAGCCTCCGCCGTCAGGATGCTGCTCGTCGGCACGAGGTACTGAAGCAGCTCGCTGACAAGCTCGGATGCGGACGAGGCATACGGCTCGTGCAGACTGACGACCGCGTTCTCGATATAATCCGCCGCGCGGCGGTGATGGTCGATGACCGCGACCTTGTTGATGGACTGGAGCAGCGACTCGCTCTCGACATAGGCGGGACGGTTGACGTCCACGACGATGAGCAGCGTGTTGAAGTCGCACATGATCATCGCGTCCTCCGCGCTGACGAACACGCCCTTGTACTCGCTCTGCGTCTCCAGACGCTCGATCAGATCGCTCGCCATGGTGTGCTCACGGTCTACGACGATGTGTACCGGCTTGTTCTTGACGCGCGCGGCGCAGACCATGCCTGCCGCAGCGCCGATGGCGTCCATGTCGCTGTTCTTGTGACCCATGACGAGCACCTGCGACGAATCGCGGATCAGCTGGCTGAGCGCATTGGCGACTACGCGACTCTTGACCTTGGTGCGTTTTTCGACCTCCTCGCTCAGACCGCCGAAGAACTCGAAGCTGTAACGGTTCTTGATGACGGCCTGATCGCCGCCGCGCGAGAGCGCCATGTCGATGGCAAGACCGGCGTACTTGTAGCTTTCCGCGAGCGTCTCGCCATCGCGGCCGATACCGATGGACAGCGTCGCGACAACGCCCTCATGGTTCTGAATATCGCGCACTTCCTGAAGCACCGAGAACTTTTTCGCCGCCAGCTTGTCCAGCTCGGCGTTCTCGATGATAAAGATGTACTTGTCGCGGTCATATTTTCGCATGACGGCGCTCGAATCCTTGACCCACGAGGACAGACGCCTGTCGATGCCGGCGAGAATGTTGGACTTCTCCGAGTCGGTCGTATTCTTGACGAGCTCCTCATAGTTGTCGATGGCGATCACCGCAATGGCCGGGCGGCGCGTCTCGGAATCATCGCGCAGATGGACAAATTCCGTGCAGTCGATGAAATGGAGCATCATCATCTGACCTGCGCCCGACTGGATCATGCTGCCGAATACATGGTAGATGCCGCGGCCCATGCGCAGCTCGCCCGGGAAGGCGGTCTTGCCCTCGATGAGCCAGCGCGTCTCGAACGTCGGCGCGAGCTCGGTCAGACGCATGTGCGGCGCGTGTGCGAAATGGCCGGTCATGTCCGCGAAGGCCTCGTTCGCCCAGATGATCTGTCCGGTCGTCGCGAGCGCGACAACGGTCGGCAGCGGCGATTTCGTGACCGCCGGACGGACTTCTCCGCCCTCGATCTCGATATTTTCCATCAGATCATACACCCGCTGCCGTCGCTCCGCGTCGCTGCGGATCGCGACCATGCGCAGAATGATGACGATGGCCATGCCGATGAAGCCATACGGCTTTGAAAAATACAGACCGCAGGCCGCAAACAGTAAAAACAGCACATAAAATGCCGCTCGGCCGGGTCGAAGAGCCGTCTGAATTTTCTTTTTCAAATTCCCGCCCCCCTTTTGGACGCAAATATACAGCATGATTATAGCATTTTCCAGCCGCAATGTAAAGATAAACCGTTCTTCTCTTTCTTTTTTTACCGTCTGCTGACGGTAAATCTTCCGCCGATACAGCGGTGCGCCGCTGGAGGCGAGTTTACGCTCAAGGTGAGCGTGGACATTGGCCGCCTTCGGCGGCCCGGGGGTGTCGGTGCCCACCGACAGGGGCAAAAGGGGACAGGACACCAAGTATGGTTTCCTGTCCCCTCTTGACTCCCCTGACCTTTCCTTTGGACGCGACTCCCTCCGGTCGCGCGTCTAAATGCGAGGGGCCCACAGGGGCGTTTCCTGCTCCAAGGTACCCCCCTTGATCGAAGCGGAGCTTTTCGCAGCGGAACGCTGCCGCCCTGCACCGTCTGGCCGCGCACTGTTATGCGCGGCGGTTTACGCAAAGCAAATTCAGGGCAATGAGGCTTCCCAAAACCTGCCCGACGCACGGAACCGAGCCCTCGTAACCCCCATTTAGCCGCGAATGCTTCGCTGAGCGGCCAGCGGAAGGTCAAAGGGGTGTCAAGAGGGGACATAGGAAACCGCAGGTGTCCTACGTCCCCTTTTGCCCCCGCCGTGGGCACGGCGTCTCCGCCGCCAGACGGCGGCAATGCACTCGCCATGCCATGGCGAACATCCCCCGGCCCGGGAGGGCCTATCTCGCCTCCAGCGGCGCACCGCTGTATCGGCGGAAGATTTTACGTCTGCTTTCGGTAAAGCAGAAAGGGCACTCATCGCCTGCGGCGGCAAGCCGCCGGAACGGCGGAACCGCTTCCCCTCTGCTGACGGTATCGCAAGCAAAAAGAGAGCCTTTCGGCTCTCTTTAGAACTGGAATACGATGCCCGCGAGGGCGCCCACGCCGATGAACACGATAGGATGCACCTTCGGCAGCTTTCGGATCGCGACCGAAAGCACAAGGAACAGCAAAATCGCGCGGTAATTCAGTACGGAAAGCAGGCTCTCCGGACCGCTCCACAGGTCGAGATGCAGCAGCGAGCCGGCGAACACCGTGAACATCGCGCCGAAGATCAGACCGGCGGACGCCGGACGCAGACCGTAAAAACCGTTCTGCACGAGCGAGGATGAGCGGAAGCGGTCAAGCGCACGCGAGACCAGAATGATGATGATGACCGACGGCAGCACGAGCGAAAACGTCGCCGTGAGCGCGCCGGGCAGCCCGGCGGCATGGAAGCCTGCGTAGGTCGCGGAATTGACGCCCATCGGGCCGGGCGTAGACTCGGAGACCGCGACCATATCCATCAGATCGTTCGCCGTGAACCACGGGTACTTGTGCGTGATTGCCTTGAGGAAGGGAAGCGTTGCCAGGCCGCCGCCGACTGCGAACAGACCGGTCTTCAAGAACTCCCAGAACAGCTGTAAAAAGATCATGCTCTCCTCCCCCTCACAACATTGATAAGAATGCCTGCGGCGGCCGCGATAACGACCATGAGGACGGGAGAAACGCCGAAAAAGGCGACAGCGGCGAAGGTTACGACCAGAATAACGCCGGTCGGGATGTCAACGACACCCTTTTTCGCCATTTTCCACACGCTTTGCAGCACGAGCGCGCAGACCGCGATGCGGATGCCGGCAAAGGCGTGCTGCACCACGGCGAGATGGGCGAACTGCTGAATGAACGCAGCGATGATCGTGATGATGACGAGCGAGGGGAAAACCATGCCTGCGGTCGCGGTGATCGCGCCGGGAACGCCGCGCAGGCGGTAGCCGATGAACGTCGAGGTATTGACCGCGATGACGCCCGGCGTGCACTGGCCGATGGCGTAATAGTCCATCAGCTCGTCCTCAGTCGCCCAGCCGCGCTTTTCTACGACCTCGCGCTGCAGGATCGGCAGCATGGCGTAGCCACCGCCGAAGGTGCACACGCCTATCTGCGCAAAGGTCAGGAACAGATCAAGATAAGGATTCAATGATAGGATCTCCTTTTCCGTCACATTTTAGACGGAATGATCTCGACCCAGTAGCCGTCCGGATCGGAGATAAAATAGATGCCCATTGCCGGATTTTCAAAACAGATACAGCCCATCTGCTGATGCCTGTGATGCGCCGCGCCGAAATCGTCGACCGAAAGGGCGAGATGGAACTCATTGTCGCCGAGATTGTACGGCTTGTCCCAGTCGCGCAGCCAGGTCAGCTCGAGCTGGTGCGGCGTCGAGCCGTCCGACAGGTAGACGATGGTGAAGCTGCCGTCCTTGGCGCCTATGCGGCGGACCTCCTTGAGGCCGAGTGCCTCATCATAAAATTTGAGCGAACGCTCAAGGTCGCGGACGTTGAAGTTATTGTGCGCAAAACGGAACTGCATAATAGTTACCTCCGATGTATTTTTCACATTTATATTATCATTTTTCGCTCGAGAACACAATACTCATCTTCATGCATCCGGTGTTTCTCTCTCCCCTTCGCTTATATTACAGTTATGCGTCATTCCGCTGCAAAGCATTGAAATCCGCCCTTCATCGTGCTATTATGACTGTATGTTTGTTTGACATTTCGTGCAGAACGGACGTTCCGTTCGCTTTTCCCCTGTATGCGGAAACGGAGGTTTTTATGCATTTTCGCAAAATCACCGCGGCTCTGTGCGCCGTGCTGAGCGTCACGCTCGCCAGCGCAGCAGCCGCTTCCCCCAAGGTCGCGATTTCCGACCATAAGTTCATGGTAAACGGCAAGGCTGTCACGCCGCAGGCCTATAATGTTGACGGCTATAACTACTTCAAGCTGCGCGACGTCGCGTATCTTCTCAGCGACACCACCGCGCCCTTCAACGTCACCTGGACGCCCAGCCAGAGTTCGGTCATCAATCTGATCTCCGGTCAGAAATATCAGAAGGTCGGCGGCGAGCTTTCCGCCTCGACCCTCTCCTCGCTCAAGGTCTCCGCGTCCACCTTCAAGGTCCTGCTCAACGGCAGTGCGGTCTCCTTCCGCGGCTACCTGATCAACGACAACAACTATTACAGCATCGCGGACATCGCGGACGCGATCGGCTTCGAGGCCGGATGGGACAATGCCACGCGCACTGTCAGACTCACGACGCCCGCCCCAGACCCCGAACAGCCGGATAACAATAACAGCAGCAACAATAATAACAGCAATAACAACGGCAGCACGACGCCGGACACGCCGACGCCCGCCCCGACGCCGGAACCTGTTTTTACGACCGGTCTGTATGAGGTGAATGTTTCATCCTCTCTCACCGTGCGTTCCGGCCCTGCTACCACCTATCCGTCCGTCGGCCAGCTGTCGAAGGGCGACAGGGTCGTCGTAGACCGCCTTGCGAACGGCTGGGCGCATCTCATGGACACCTCGGCGGGCACGAGCCGCTATGTCAGCGCGGGTTATCTCAAGCGTCTGAGCGATTATGACGGCAAGACCGAGCCCGACGAGCCGTTCACGACCGGCTGGTACCGCGTAAAGGTCGAGAGCAAGCTCGCGGTGCGCGCTTCCGCGTCCTCGACCGCGAAAAAGGTCGGTCAGCTCTCCGCGAACGCAGAGGTCGTCGTGGACAGCCTTGCCAACGGCTGGGCGCACCTCATGGACACCTCCAAGGGAACCGGCCGCTACGTCAGCGCGAACTATCTCGTCCGCGTGCGTGACTACTCCGCATCCGAGGGCGAGCCGGACGATCCGGTCGAGCCGCCCCGCACCTCGCAGATCGACGGCAGGATGACGGTCATCATCGACCCCGGTCACGGCGGCAGCGACGTCGGCGCGACGAGCGTCGACAAGGTATACGACGAGAAGCACATCAACCTTTCGGTTGCGAAATATCTGCAAAGCTATCTGGAGAGCGCCGGTGTGAACGTAATCATGGTGCGCGACACGCTCGAGGAGGGCAGCGATCTGACGCTGCGCGGCAAGGTCATGGAGCGCTATCAGGACACCGCCGACCTGTTCTTCAGCGTCCATCACAACGCCGCGAACACGGCGGCGCGCGGTGCAGAAGCGCTCGCGCAGGTGGCCGACAAAAACGGCGGCCCGACGAAGATCCTTGCGGAAAAGCTGCTCGAGGAATACAGAGCGCTCGGCGTGCCGATCCGTTCGGTCGTGTTCCGCGAGGGCAGCCACGGCGACTACTACTACACCAACCGCGCGGCGGCTTCGCTTTACATCCCGGCGCTCACGAGCGAATTCTGCTTCATCGACAATGCAGAGGATCAGCAGTTCATCGACAGCGAGGAGGATCTTCAGGCCGAGGCGCGCGCACAGTACAACGCGATCATGTACTACTTCACACAGGTAGAGTATTGATCGACACAGCATAAGGAGGAATTTGTTATGACAGAAAGACAGCAGCGTGCACAGGAGCTGCACGGGAAGGGCTACAACTGCGCGCAGTCGGTCGCCTGCGCCTACTGCGACCTCGTCGGTCTCGACGAGCAGACCGCCTATAAGATGGCCGAGGGCTTCGGCCTCGGCATGGGCGTGATGGATATGTGCGGTGCGCTGAGCGGCGCGTTCATGCTCGCCGGCGTCAAGGGCTCGGCCGGCATCGAAGCGCCCGGTACGACCAAGGCGCAGACCTATCAGCAGACCCGCGAGATGGCGAACGCCTTCAAGGAGAAGAACGGCACCTACCTCTGCTGCGAGCTCAAGGGCGTCGCCGACGGCAATGTCCGCCGCTCCTGCCCCGGCTGCATCGAGGATGCGTGCGCGCTGGTCGAGAAGATGCTCGGTCTGTAAAAAGCAGAACAGGCATAACAAAACCGCTGTATTTGTTCCGATACAGCGGTTTTTCTTATTGTATATTCAGAGCATCGCAGCGCCGACCAGACCGGCATCATTGCCGAGCGAGGCCAGGACCAGCTCGGTATTCGTGTCGCCTCGGAAGGTCTCCTTCTCGATGCGCCTGCGCAGCGGCGCGAGCAGCTTTTCGCCATAGCCTGCAAGACCGCCGCCGAGCACGATGCACTCCGGCTGAAAGATATTGATAAAGCTCGAAAGACCGCACGCGAGATCGTCGCAGTAGGTTTCGAACAGCTCGCACGCGAGCGCGTCGCCGGCGTCTACCGCGTCGCAGATGTGCTTCGCGTTGAGGTCAGATCCGTTTTCGCGCAGGCTGCTCTCCCGTCCGGCGTCAAGCGCCCGGTGCGCGAACTTCACGAGGGCCGCCGCCGAGCTGTAGGCCTCCAGACAGCCGCGCCGGCCGCAGCCGCACGGCTCGCCGCCCTGCCGGATGACGATATGTCCCAGCTCGCCCGCCAGGCTGTTGCAGCCGGTATACAGCTTTCCGTCGATGATAATGCCGCCGCCGACGCCCGTTCCGAGCGTGACCATCAGCATATTCTTCACGTTTTTGCCTGCTCCTGCGGTCGCCTCGCCGAGCGCCGCGCAGTTCGCGTCGTTGTCGAGCTGCACCGTGCAGCCGAACTCCGGCTGAAACGTCTCCGCAAAGCAGACATCGTTCATGCCAAGGTTTGTGCCGAATCTGAGCGTGCAGGAGGGCTTGTCATACGAGCCGGGCACACCGATGCCGATGCTCTCGACCTCGTCCGGCTGTACGCCGCCCGAGGCGCACAGCGCGAGCGCGAGCTGCTTCATGTCCGCGCGCAGGCCGTCCGGGTCTCCCGTTTTCGTCGGCACGCCCTGCTTGATGAGAATCGCGCCGTCATCCGCGCAGAGCGCCGCCTTGACGCTCGTTCCGCCTAAATCAATACCGATCCGCATAAGTATCCCTCTTATTCTTCGCCGCTGAACAGATCCATGCCGCGGTCCTTGAAGTAAGCGTCCAGACGCGCCATGCTGCTGTTGATGATGAGCTCCTCGGGGAAGCCGATCTCCTCGAGCATGTCGAGCGCGCCCTCGACATGGCCGACGCGGAAGCAGATGTGGCTGTCGCTGTCCACAACGATCGGCACCTCGTATTTCATGCACATGCGCGCGATGTCCGCGCAGTTCTTTTTGCTTCCGGCGCGCACGTTCAGCGAGGCGTTGTTGATCTCGACGACCTTGCCGCGCTCGTTGCAGCGGCTGATGATGTATTCATGGTCGAAATCAAAGTTCGGGTTGCCGAGGTGGCCGAAGGCGTTGACATACGGGTTGTAAAGGATGGACTCGAGCGCCGCCGTGTGGATGCTCCTGTCCGCCGGCGGGAACAGGCATTCATGGAAGGAGGCGAGCGCCCAGTCGATGTGCTTCAGACTCTTGTTCGCCATGACGTTGATGCCGCCCGAAGGGGCGGTGATGTCGAACTCGATGCCGCGGATGACAGTCACGCCGTTCATCTTTCGCGGAACGAGATTCAGATTGGAAAAATGCCATTCATGCGGGCCGTCCGGGTTGGTGGGGCCGTGGTTGGTGATCGCGATGGCCTTGAGGCCCATGTCATGTGCCGCCTGCACCATTTCGGTCAGCGTGCTGAACGCATGGTCGGTGACGTTGGTATGTGTATGAAGATCCGCAATGATTTGCATTTTACCTCTGTTCCTCCTGTGCAGTCTGTGATGCTGCCATATAATTTATCTGTTATCTGTCGTGTGAACTGCTTATCTGTCCGGAAATTCGTAAGCAAGATTTCCCGCACCCCCGCGCGGCGGCGTGCATATAATAGAACCTGCGGAGCAGGTTCATAAAAAGTCGGGGCGTGTACCTGACTTTTTATCCCCTGAGAGAGAAAAAAGTTTCTGAACAGGAACTTTTTTCCGTCCGTGTTCTGCGGCGCCCCGCGCTGTCAGAACACCGCTTGTCGGCCAAACGAAGTTTGGCGACAGCTTAGTTGCCGTACTGCTTGAGCATGCGCTCCTGCAGCTCCTTGGCCGCGTTGAAGCCCATCTTCTTCTGGCGGTCGTTCATCGCTGCGACCTCGATGATAACGGCGAGGTTGCGTCCGGGCTTTACCGGGATGGTCAGGCTCGGGACTGCGATGTCGAGGATGGAGGTCGTCTGACCGTCCATGCCCAGACGGTCGTACTGCTTGCCGTCCTCCCACGGCTCAAGGTTGATGACCAGCTCGACCTTCTCGGTCATCTTGATCGCGCCGATGCCGAAGATGCGGCGGACGTCGACGATGCCGATGCCGCGCAGCTCGATAAAGTGGCGGATGACCTCAGGCGCAGTACCGACGAGGGTCTTGTCGGATACGCGCTTGATCTCGACCGCGTCGTCCGCGATCAGGCGATGACCGCGCTTGACCAGCTCGATCGCGGTCTCAGACTTGCCGACGCCCGAGTCGCCGAGCAGCAGAACGCCCTCGCCGTAGATCTCAATGAGAACGCCGTGGAGCGTGACGCGCGGCGCAAGCTGCACGCGAAGGGACGCAACGAGGGCATTGATGGTCGTGGAGGTGAAGTCGTTCGTGCGCAGGATGGGCACGCCGTACTGCTGCGCCGCCGCGACGCACTCCGGGAACAGCTCGATGTTGCGCGTGATGAGCAGCACCGGGATGCGCGTTTCAAACAGCCGGTCGAAGCAGGCACGCCGCTCCTCCGACTCCATCTGTTCAACATAGCTCGATTCGACCTTGCCCATCACCTGAATGCGGTTGGGGTCAAAATAATCAAAAAAGCCGGCAAGCTGAAGACCGGGACGGTTTACGTCGTCCTTTGTGATCTCGATCTTTTCAAAGCCCTCCGGGCCGTATACTACCTCAAAATTAAATTCGTGGATCAAGTCTCCCAGGCTTACGCCAAATTCCTTAAGCTGCATATGGGTTCTCCCTTCCGCAATATTTCTTACTTATTATACCCCTTTTTATGCAAAGTTTCAACTTATTCCCGACTCGCCTCCTACAAAACTTAAATTATCGAAAAAATTTCAAAAAAAATCTTGCATTTTCTCCTATGCTGTGGTAATATAATATCTGCTATGCAAGAAACAAAGAAGGAGGTGCAGGAAAAATGGCAAAGTGCGATATTTGCGGCAAGGGCGTGACCTTTGGTATTCAGGTCTCTCACTCTCATCGTCGTTCCAATCGAACCTGGAAGCCGAATGTACGTCGTGTAGATCGGAAGAGCGTCGTGTAGGGAAAGAGTGTAGATCTCGGT
>OODC01000415.1_pt1 | contig 28669 bp, 29 predicted proteins | sample 1671711 | NCBI WGS metagenome assembly OODC01 (sample SAMN06348184, study PRJEB24527) | human gut metagenome | reverse complement strand
TGCTCTTCCGATCTACATTTGTGCGGAACAGAGCTATACTATAGTTGTTCCAAGAGAGAAAGGAAGGAACAAGTTGAGAATTACACACGAGGCAGATTACGCGATTCGCGTAACCTATTGTCTGGCACTTACCGGCGGCAAGCAGTGCGCCAAGGATATTTCCGAGCTGACAGGAGTCACCCTCCGTTTCGCTCTCAAGATCCTCCGCAAGCTCACGCAGTCCGGTATCACCAAGTCCTACAAGGGCGTCGCCGGAGGCTATGAACTCAACCGCTCCCCTTCCGAAATCAGTCTGGGTGAAATCATTGAATGCATCGATGGCCCGATCGCAATCAACCATTGCCTCGCCAATGAATTTCAGTGCACCCATGTGGGAAGTCAGAATGAATGCGACTTTCACCGCGTGTTCTCGGAGATCAACCGGTCTCTGCGCGGTCAGCTCTTTGCGATAACGATGGATCGCTTCCTTCCGGCTAAGCTTTTACAGAACAAATAAATTCCAACTACCTATTCAGGACAAGAAACAGGAGGAAATCATCATGAAAAAGTTTGTATGCACCGTTTGCGGTTATGTTTACGAAGGCGAAGCAGCTCCGGCAGAGTGCCCGATCTGCCACGCACCGGCAGAGAAGTTCAAGGAGCAGTCCGCTGACAGGACCTGGGCAGCTGAGCACGTTGTAGGCGTTGCACAGGGCGCTCCGGAGGACATCATGGCTGATCTGCGCGCTAACTTCGAGGGCGAGTGCTCCGAGGTCGGCATGTATCTGGCAATGGCCCGCGTCGCACACCGCGAAGGCTACCCGGAAATCGGTCTGTACTGGGAGAAGGCTGCTTACGAGGAGGCTGAGCACGCTGCAAAGTTTGCTGAGCTGCTCGGCGAGGTCGTAACCGACTCCACCGAGAAGAACCTCCAGATGCGTGTTGACGCTGAGAACGGCGCAACCGCCGGCAAGTTCGATCTGGCTAAGCGCGCCAAGGCTCTCAACCTCGACGCTATCCACGACACTGTTCATGAGATGGCTCGCGACGAGGCTCGTCACGGCAAGGCTTTCGAGGGCCTGCTGAAGCGTTACTTCAACAAGTAAGAAAGTCTGTATATCCGTGCTGGAGCCAGTCTCGGTAATGGCGAAAAGCCAATGATTTCAGCGGTTTCCGGCACAAAAGATACGCAGTAACAGAAATGCGGTTCACTGATTAGAGTGAGCCGCATTTTTGCGTCTGTATCCATACCCGAAACATGCTGGGACAGACAAACAGCACAGCCTTTCTCCGTCCGCATGCATAAATCGGATCGACTTTGCCACTGACACGGACTTTTCCTGCCAGCTTGCCGGACTTTTTCCGCCACTGCGCCGGAGCAGCTTGCCACTTTGATGATTTTCCCTAATAATGAAAGAAGCGCGAGCTGAAAAGTCGTGACTACTTTCAAGGAGGTCCTTCAAAAAATGACGGACTATAGGAAAATTCTTATGCTTCGAAGTAGGAAATGCAGTCAACGCGAAATGGAACGCAATAAGGTTGCATCTCGCGAAACAAGCAAGGCGGTATTTGAAGCTGCAGACCGGCTAGGCATCTGCTGGCCTATCGATGATGATATTACGAATGCAGATCTGGAGCGGATGTTCTTTCCGGACAAATACAAAAATGTTTGTCTGTATGTTGAACCCGATTATCCGTACATCCACCGCGAACTGGCCAAGCCCGGCGTTACACTGACTCTTCTTTGGGAAGAATACTGCCGCAAATGTTATGAAAGCGGCCGCACGCCGTACATGAGTACACAGTTTGGCGATAAATACCGCAGATGGGCTCGCATTACCAAGGCAACCATGCGCATTCAGCATAAGCCGGGAGATGCAATCCAGGTTGACTGGGCCGGAGATACTGTCCCGGTATACGATTCGGTTACTGGAGAACAGGGCGCGGCTTATCTGTTCGTAGCGGTGCTCCCGTGCAGCTGTTATGTCTATGCAGAAGCCTGCGATAACATGAAAACCAAGAACTGGCTGAACTGCCATGTTCACGCTTTCAATTATTTCGGCGGCGTGGCCAGGCTGCTCATTCCGGATAACTGCAAGACCGCAACTATGTCTAACACTCGATATGAAACGGTGCTGAACCGCAGTTATCAGGAACTTGCGGACTATTACAACACAGCTATTGTTCCTGCACGAGTACGTCGTCCAAAGGACAAGAGTTCGGCAGAGGCTTCTGTCCGTTTCGCTGAAACCTGGATTATTGCCGCACTGCGAGATCGTAAATTTTTCTCCTTGAATGAAGTCAACGAAGCGGTTGCTGAAAAGCTCGAAGAATTGAATAGCCGCGAGTTCAAGCAGCGCCCCGGTACACGCCGCAGCGCCTATCTGGAGGAAGAACAGGCGTATATGCTGCCGCTGCCCGCCGTACCGTTTGAAGCCGCTGTCTGGTCTATGGCAAAGGTTCCGAACGACTACCTGATTTCTGATGGCAAAAACAAATACTCCGTGCCCTATAATCTGATTGGTGAAAAGGTTGATATACGCGTTACAAAAAACCTGGTGGAAGTTTATTATCATGGCAGCCGCGTTGCAAGTCACCGCCGTTTACAGACGCTGCAGCACGATCCTCTGGTAAAGCTGGAGCATATGCCGGAATCGCATCAGAAATATATGACCTGCAATGAAGATGACTTTAGTGTTTGAGCTATGTCTGCTGGGCCGATGGCGGAGCGTGTCGTGACATTCTTCCTCGAATCGGGCAAAGCTCCTGAGCAAGGCTATAAGGCCTGTGCCAGCCTCATGAAGCTGGGCGAACGCTACAGCAAAGAACGTCTGGAAATGGCATGCATGCGTATTCTCGCATACGGAACTACGCCCTCGATTCGGAATATCAACAGTATCCTGAAAAGCAGGCTGGATATCAAGCCTAAGGATTCTGCTGTTAAGGAATCTCTTCAAAACTCGAATCGCTATGGAATTACACGCGGCGCTGCCTACTTCAAGAAAGGCGGTGACCACGAATGAACCAGCAGACGGTGGATATGCTTACAGATATGAAATTGAGCGCCATGGCTGCGGAGTTTACAGCTCAGCTCCAGGAGCCTTCTTTTCGTGCACTCAGTTTTGAAGAACGCTTCAGTATGGCGGTAACGGCAGAATGGAACAGGCGGCAGACGAACAAGGTAGAACGTTTGATTAAAAAAGCGCATTTCAGTGCCCCCTCCGCAACGATGGAGGGCATTGAGTACTACGAGGACCGTAGGCTGGACAAGTCTCAGATGCTGAGGCTGTCTACCTGCAAGTATGTCGACGAAGGGCATCATGTAATTTTGGAAGGTGCCTCCGGTAATGGCAAAACTTATATCGCCTGCGCTCTTGGAAATGCAGCCTGCCGCCGGTTTAAGAAAGTCGCTTACATTCGTATGCCTGAATTATTAGACGAAATCACCATTGCACGCAGCAGCGGCGAACTGAAGAAGCTGCTGGCTGCCTACAAGAAAGTGGATTTGCTGATTCTGGATGAATGGCTGATTCGTCCGCTGAGCCCGCAGGAAGCATATGATCTGCTGGAAATCGTAGAAGCTCGCTGTAAACGTTCAATGCTCTTTTGCACTCAGTACCAGCCCGAAGGCTGGTATACCCGAATTGACCCGAATCCAGAGTCCGACAGCCCAGTCTCTGAAGCGATTATGGATCGTATTATCCATAATTCGTATGAGATTATGGTTGAGGGACGCATCTCGATGCGCGAACGTAAAGGATTAAAGGCTTCTGCGCAGAAAGGTAGCGGCGAAGACTGAAATTCGAGGATTGTTATTGCGTTTTGCATGTTGTGAAGAAACATTGCACGAATGTGGACCAGTATTAGAAAATTGACACCTGCTCAGCCAGTGCTTGCACTGGCTGAACTTTTAGTGGCAAGGTGCTCCGGTAAGGTGGCAGAAAATCTCCGGCACGGTGGCGGAAAAAGTCCGTGCAGATGGCAGAATCGCTGCGATTTATGCAGTCCGCGCGCGGTCTCGCATTCAGCGCAGCAGGAAGGCTGTGCCTGTCTGCGCCCGTCAGTCCGCGAAAAGCTGCACCCAGTAAAGCGTGCCGTTGATATTGACGCTCGCAGAGCCGATGCGCGAGTAACTGCTGTTCAGAATGTTCGCGCGGTGGCCCGGCGAATTCATCCACGCATTCACGACCTCGGATGCGCTTTTCTGGCCGGAGGCGATGTTCTCCCCCGCCCGGAGATAGCTCACACCGCTCTCGCTGAGCGCCGAACTGAATGACGCACCTGACGGGCGTGTATGCGAAAAGCTGCGCGCGATCTCGCGTGCGCGCACCGCCGCCGCCTCGCTGAGCGCACCGTCCTCGACGAGCGCGGCATAGCCGTTCTGACTGCGTGCGCTGTTCGTCAGACGAACGACCTCGCTCGCGGCGCTGCTGCTCTGGATGCCTGCGCTCACACTGCTGCTCCCCTGTACCGGCCGGTCCAGATGAACTGCGCCGGCGGCTCCTGTAAGCGCTGCGGCCGCCAGCGCGGCGAAAACAATTTTCTTTATCCTGCTCATGTTATTTCCTCCTGTAAAACGGCGGCTCTACGTCCGCTCTGCGGCAAGTATACCATGTTTTGCAACCGTTCTGCAATGGAAATACCGGCTATCCAAGCCAGTTTATGCCGTTTCCGGAAACATTTCATTCGTTTTACATCATTCTAAAAAACATTTGCAATTGCCTGTTCGATGCGTCATAATGATAGTGGGAAAATTTTTGCACCGAAATGCACACACATACACATCTTTTTCGGTTTTAAGGAGATGAAACATCATGCTGATCCCCCCTTCCCGTCCCTGGCATCGTGCAGAGAACGCGGAGGAATTGCTTGCGCTCTCAAAGAAGCTCGGGCTCACCCCGAAGAAAGCCGTCGAACCCAAGCCGCTTGTTTACCGTGATCTGCTGAACGGCACGAGCGATCCGTGTAAGCTCGTCGGCTGCGAGGGCGAACGCTACGCCATCATTGATATCGGCGGCGTTCTGCACACCATACATATCGACTGTCTTGCCGATATGCAGTCCGGCTCGCGCACCAGGCGTACAGAGGCCGAACCGGATTGCCCGGTCTACACGGTCATCGACATCGAAACGACCGGTCTCGACCGTCAGACCGCTGAGATCATTGAGTTCGGCGCGCTGCGCATTGAGAACGGAACGCCGTCAGCACAGTTTTCCATGCTCGTGCAGGCTTCTGCGCCCGTTCCTCCGGTCTGCGCCAGACTGACGGGCATCACGGACGATATGCTTGCCGGACAGCCTGAAATTCGCGAAGCGCTCGCGGCATTTGTCGCATTTATCGGAGATACGCCGCTCGTCGGTCAAAACCTGCTGGATTTTGATCTGCCGATCATCAACCGCATCTGTGAGGAGCAGGGCATTTCCCCGCTCCGGAACCGGTGCTGCGATACCCTGCTCACTGCACGGCGCTGCCTCACGCTGTCGAGCTACAGGCTCGAAGCACTGGCGTCGGCGCTCGGCGCAGAGCAGAGCACGGCGCACCGTGCGCTCGGCGACTGCGAAACGACATACCGCGTGTTCGAAAGGCTTGCTGAGGATTATCCTGCGGCAGTTCAATGGGCACGGCCGCCGCGCCCGCGCAAAACGGCTCCGTCTGCGCCGCGTCCGCGCGTTACCGCATCGCAGCTTGCGCATTTTCAGTCGCGCCCAAAGGCAAAGGACATCGTCCCGGCGACCGATCTGTTCGATCCAGCGCATCCGCTGTTCGACAAGACCTGCGTGCTGACGGGCGAGCTGCTGAAGCTGAGCGACCGCGAAGCCATGCAGCGCATCGCAGACTGCGGCGGTAAAAACGCCGATAATGTGACAAAAAAGACCGATCTTCTCATTGTCGGCGGCGGTTCGCCCAGGGAGAAGAAGAGTGGAAAGGTCCGCAAGGCCGAGGAATATATTGAGAAGGGCATTCCGATACAAATAATCAGCGAGGAAGAATTCCTTCAAATGTGAGGGCCGGGATCTCCCGGCAGAGACAAAAGGGGCAGGGACGCCAAGGCTTCCCTGCACAGGGGCATCAACCAAATACCGTTCATGAGCAGAGCATGAGGCCACCGGAAATCACCCGGTGGCCTCGCTTTGCATGATACAGGCCGACGCCCTTATTTGCCCTGATAGGCGCGATGTAAGCGATAAATAACTAAAATGCCGACAGCCACCAGAGAGTGGCTTCCGGCATTTTGTCAGGGTGCTTTCTTGCAGACATCGGGTAGGTTCTCGGACCAGAGCATCAGATTAAGGAAGGCTTTTCAGTCATTACACATCCAGATAATTTTCTTAGCGGCATAACATGACCAGGACAATCGTTTCCTTAACTGAATCAGTCGCCGTTACTCCATGTCGCTTGCGCGCTGATCCGTCGATGTTTGAAATGTCCGAACAAGCGGCTTTGTTGTAAAAAATGAAATCCGTGCTGAAATCTATCTGATAGGGTTGAGCAAAACGCGAGTTTTGCAAAGTCGAGTCACCAATATATAGGTTTTAAGCAAGCCGGATGGCACTATTTATTGTATAGTCTCATGAACAAATTGAAATTTTACTCATCCCTATATTTCGTTTTACAGCCGATAGCCAAGCAGCCGCGAGATGTTATGCGCCGTCTGCCGCGCCTCCCGGATCATGACCTCCTGATCCTCCCGCATTCGGTAATCTGGGCCGGAAATGCTCACAGCCGCCACCACCTTGCGGTTCATATCATAGACCGGCGCCGCCACGCAGATCAGCCCCGCTTCAATCTCACCCTCATCCATGGCATATCCGTTGAGCCGGGCCTGGACCAGCTGGGAACGCAGCTGGTCGGAATCGGTGATGGTGTTGCTGGTCAGCGGATAAGCCTTGCGGTTCATCCACTGGCAGTAATCGTCGATGTATGCCTCGTTCTGGCAGGAAAGCATCGCCTTGCCGCTGCTGGTGGCATAGGCCGGCGCCCGGCCGCCAATCTGTGTGTTGCAGACAATGGAGCGGTGGGTCTCCACTTTATCCAGATAAAAAATATCGTGCTCCAGCAACACGCTGAGATTAATGGTCTCATGCACAGTGTCGCTCAGGTGCTCCAGCTCCGGCCTGGCCACCCGCCGAAGGTCCGATTGACCCAGAATCGCACTGGCCAACAGCATCAGCCGCGGTCCCACCCGATAGCTCTTGCGGACAGGGTCCTGCACCAAATACTGCCGCTCCGCCAGCGTGGACACCTGACGAAACACCGTGGTAGAGGGCATATCCAGATGGTCCACCAGCGCCTTCAGCGTCCATTCGGTCTCTCTGTCCATGAAACACTCCAGGATCTGTAAGGCGCGGAGGATACTGGACACTTGCTCTTTCGCCATATATTTCTCTTCCTTTCGCGCAAAACGCTCATTTTTTTAAGATGCTTGGCAAATAAACGGAAAAATCCTACGATAATAGTATACCACAAGAGAGGCTGCTTGTGAATCTTTTTCATCCTAAATTCCGGAATTAAAGTCCGTACTATGGAACTTTTTGAGTTTCTCCCTTCTCCCTTGCCTATACAGCCCAGACAGCGGCTGAAAATAAGGGCTCAGAAAGGAAATGAAACATGAGCAAAAAAGCGTTGTCATGGACGGAGATACCGCAGCAGCCTATATCTCTTACGCCTTCTTCCACCATGCGGAAAAGGCCATTGCCACCTGCAAATCACCGCCGGCGATCTGGCGGCGGAAACAGGGGGCACCATCGCCATGCGCTGAGGGCCTCTTTCTCTCCCGGATTTCCTAGGCTTTCCATATTCAAAAAGCAGCCCGCTGTCTGAATACAGCGGGCCGCTTTTTTGCTTTTTGCAGGGGAAATTTACTCAACACCCTCCCGGCGCAGCAGCTCCAGGATCTTGGCGTCATCTTCCACTGTCGCGTTGGGCATGGGGAAAGTGCCGGTGCTGCTGGCGACCACGCCGCGCAGCTTGCAGGCTTCTTTAATGACCGGCAGGAAGGGGCTGCGGACCGCATAGAGATCCATCAGGCGGTCAATGGTCTGCTGTCCCTTGGCGATTCCGTCCAGATCATTTTCCCGGAACGCCCGCACCCAAGCGGAGCAGACCTCAGGCACCACGTTGCTCAAAGCGCCGATGCAACCGTTGCCTCCAGCCAGCACGTTGTGGGCAAAGTTGTCATCAAAGCCGGAATAAATCTCAAAGGAGGGGATCTGTGACTTGACGACCTTGATCAGCTCCCGGGTGTGATCCATACCGGAAATAGTATCCTTCATGCCCACGATGTTGGGATGGATCTTGGCCAGCGCCAGCACCGTTTGAGGCGAGATGGTATAGCCGGTGTTGTCGGGGAAATTATAAATGTAGATATTGCCATGAATTTGAGCTGCCAAGCGGTCGTAGTATTGCAGCAACGCCTCAGCGCCGAAGTGAAAGTAATAGGGCGGCAGAATCATGACGGCATCGGCCCCGGCATCCAGGCAGAAATTGGAGAAATTTACAATCTCGTCCGCCACCATGTGGCTGGTGCCGATAATGAGCTTAACCCGGCGGTTCACCGTCTCAATGGCAAACTTGGCCATCTCCCGGCGCTGGTCCATGGGCATGGCAAAAAATTCGCTGGAGCTGCCCTCCACCAAAATGCCGTCAACACCGTTTTCAATCAGATTGTTGAACAGGTGCTCCTGGCTTTCAAAATCCAGGCTGCCGTCTTCGTGAAAGAGCGTGATTGCAGGCGTCAGATATGCTGCGTTCATAATAGAACTTCCTTTCTTGTCTGCCGGCAAAAATGTTCTGCCGTTTTTTGGGTTCCGTATAGCGGAATCATATTCCAAATTAACTTTACACAAAACTATGCTATTAACATCACAAATATAGTATAGTCTTTTCCCTCCATTTGTCAAGGGGTTTTTCCAAAACACGCAAAAAAACCGGGCCCGCACTGCGGGCCCGGTCAGAGGGGCATTGAAAAAACTTACACGAAGTTGCACACGCGGGCAATGGCCATCTCCGTATAGCCCAGGGACTCGGCCTTGGTCTGCTTGCCGCAGGCCACCTCCTGGGTCAGCTTCAGCAGCTCGTCACCCAGGCCTTCCAGAGTCTTGGTACCATAGATGATGGGAGAAGCGTCCACGTCAATGTTGTCCACCATGTTGGCATAGGTCAGCTTATTGCCGGTAATCTTGATGACAGGAGCCAAAGGATTGCCGGTGGGAGTACCGCGGCCGGTAGAGAACACCACGATCTGTGCGCCGCCAGCCACCATGCCGGCAACGGAAGAGGGGTCATTGCCCGGGGTGTCCATGATGACCAGGCCCTGCTTGGCCTCCACCTGCTTGCCGTAGTCATAAACGGCATTGACGGGGCTGTGACCGCCCTTGTGGATGCAGCCCAGGGACTTCTCCTCCAGGCAGGTCAGGCCGCCGGCCTTGTTGCCGGGAGAGGGGTTGCCCTCGCGGACTTCCTCGCCTACCAGCTGCAATGCCTTTTCGTAGCGGTGCACGATCTCATAAATCCGGTCATGGACCTCGGGCGTAGCGGCCCGGCGGGCCAGGATGTGCTCGGCGCCGATGAACTCAGTGGTCTCGGACAGGATGGAGGTGCCGCCCTCCTTGACGATCAGATCGCTGAGCTGTCCGATCAGGGGGTTAGAGGCAAGGCCGCTGGTGGGGTCAGAGCCGCCGCACTCCGTGCCGATGATAAGCTCGGACATGGGGAATTCTTCCCTTTGCAGCAAGGACGCCTCTTCCACCATTTCCTTGGCGTAGCGGACGGCCATATCAATGGCCTTCAGGGTGCCGCCGGCCTCCTGGATGATGACCTGCTTCAAGGGCTTGTTGGTGCGTTCCCTAATGGCCTCCACCACCAGATCCATCTGGCAGTTTTCGCAGCCCAGGGACACAACCACCGTGCCGTAGACATTGGGGTTAGCGGCATAGCCGGCCATGACATCCATGGTGAACTGCTGGTCGGAAGCCACCTGAGAGCAACCCAGCTGGTTGTTGAAGGTCACGCTGCCCACCACCTGCTGAGAGATGATGCGAGTGGTATCGGAGGCGCAGACGCTGGCAGGCAGAATCAGAACCTTGTTGCGCACGCCAACGCGGCCGTCAGGACGCTTATAACCATAGAAATTCATATTGAAATCCTCCTTTTCTCAGCCTTTGGCATCCAGGTTTTCCCGGTGCTCTTCCAGATTGTGGCAGTGAACATGCTCGCCGGCCTTGATATCGCGGGCGGCCAAGCCGATATGCTCGCCGTACTTGACGATGGGCTGGCCCTTGGCAATGTCGCAGGCAGCCAGCTTGTGATAAATGGTGATATCCTCCAGAGCGGTCAGGCTCTTTTCCTGGCCGGCGCAGTTATAAGTAACGGTATCACCCTTGGCGATGGGCTCAATGGCAACGATCACGTTGTCCTTCGCCGCTTCAACGATCATAGCATTCAGCATTGTTATTGATCTCCTTTCGATCTTCCTTCTTTTCAGCAAGTGCCTTCTTTAAAAATCAGTCCTTGGCAAACAGAGCAGCCTGCGCCTCGTCCTTGGGGAACTTGGGACAACCATACTTCTTGGCCCACCAGGAAGTGATGATGGGAACCAGAATGGCGGTCAGGATGGCGGAAGCGGCCACCTGAGAGGTCGCAATGTCCGCCCAGGGAGCCCAGGTGGCGTCTGCGGCAGCAATGACAGCGGGAACAGCCACGGCGTTGCCTGCGGTAGTAGCAACGGCCCAGCCGGCATAGCCGGGACGGCGGCTGATAAATTTGTCGCACAGCATGATGAAGGCGCCGCCGATCAGGCAGGTGATAAGGCCCAGCAAAATGCCCTGGACACCGCCCTTGGCGATGTTGGTCAGGTTCATGCCGGAGCCCAAGCAGAAGCCCACGAAGGGAAGCAGGATGCTGCCGGCGGGAGCCAGGAAGTCAGAGAGGTCCTTGTCAATGTTGCCCAGGATCATACCCACCAGGATGGGGCCGATGGCGGCAACCAGAGCCATGAACGGGATGTCGGCAAGGCCGCCTGCGCCCATAGCGATCATGGTGAGCATGGGGCCGTCGTTGATGGCCAGCAGAGGCATGGCGGCCTGGTCAACCGTATCGCCGTAGCTGTTCATCAGGGCCAGGTACACAGAACCATTGGAGTTGGTGACAGCGGAGATGATGGCCAGCGCGCTCAGACCCAGCAGGCCCTCGGGACCGCAGAGCTTGCCCACGCCGATACCGATGGCGGCACCGATGATGAACTTGGCAATCAGCAGCACGCCGCCGCGCTTGACGACGCCGCCGATCTCGCGGAACCGCAGGGTCGTACCCAGGCAGAACAGCTGAATACCGATCGCCGCGTTGGCACCGGCGCTGGTGAAGATTGCGGTGGTAAAGGAACCGATGCCAGTGACCTGCGGGAAGAAAGTATTGATGAACGCGCCCAACAGCATAGGCACGACCATCATACCGGCGGGGATTTTTTTCAGGAACTTCATGATCATGGGCTTTTTCCTCCTCGTTTTTATTCTTTTTCTCCCATGTCTCCACCCGTTTTTTCGGATATTCCGCATGGCGGAATATTGTTCCAAAACGAGGGCGAAGTAAATTCCCCTCTAGGGGGAACTGTACTTCTCATACAATCGCATTATATCTTTTTTCGATTCACTTGTCAAGAAATTGTCAGGCCACCGCCTTGTTTTCAGCAATTGTGCACGAACTACGTCTCCAAAATCTGTCGAAAAAGTCAATAAAGAGTCTCTTGTCAGAGGCCCTTTTCCACCGGATGCGCTTTCAGATATTCCCGCCACTCCACGCATTCCGCGGTATGGAGATGGATGCCGTCGGAGATCAGTTCTTTTCGCAGGCAATCGTTCTTCACGGTCACGGCCTCCGCCACATTCAAATACAAGCACTCCTTTTCAGCCGCCGGTTCCTCCAAAAGTGCGTTATATACTGCAATAAGGATTCCTCCCGGGGACAAGCAGGCTCCCGGGTCGGCGGATGGGACTTCTCCGGCCCCGTGTCCACCGGAAGCAGCGGCTCCAGCACCTGCGCCGTCACCGGCGCTTCCCGCACCGGGACCTGCGGCGTTTCCAGCGGCACCGCCGAAACCGACGGATTGCCGGACAGCAGAACGCAAAACGCCCCCATCAGCATCACCGCACCCCCAAAAATGACGCCGGCCGCGGCCGCCGCGCGTTTCCTCACCCATCTTTTTCATGGCAACACATCTCCCACTGTGTCTTTTACTTATTAGACGGGATTCGACCGGAAAAGTCGATACAATATGGCGCTGTTGAAAAAGTCTCGCAACAGCCCTCGCGGAATGCTATAATGAGGAAAACAACCTGAGGTGATGGGATGCAGCTGGCGATGCACATGGTAACGATCGAGGACTTAATGCCGCAGGAGCACCTCCTCCGAAAGCTGGAGACGGCGCTGGATTTGTCGTTTGTGTACGAGGAAACAGCCCCGCTTTATAGCAAAATACGGCTGTCCGGCCATCGACCCGGTGGTCATCGTGAAGTACCTGCTGGTGGGGTTCCTGTACGGCATCCCGTCGGAGAGGCAGATCGAGCGGCGTATCCAGACCGACATCGCCCTGCGCTGGTACCTGGGCCTCGACCTCTTCGACCGGGTGCCGGATCACAGCACCATCTCGCAGCTGCGCCGCCGGAAACCGTCCTTCCGCAGGGTATTTCGGCAATTATTTGAAGAAGTCGTGCGCCAGTGCATTGAAAAGGGCCTTGTCAGCGGGCGTGTGGTCGGCACGGACTCGACCCATGTGAAGGCCAACGCCTCCCGCGCGTCGGAGGAACTCGCTGAGATTACCGAAGTGCCCGGCGGTCTACTGGGAACGGCTGGACGCTTACAAGGAGAAAGAGCTGGAGGAGTTTGAGCGGCGAATCGGAAAACGTCGGAAAAAGTGGACAAGGCAGATCAAACGGGACAACCGCCGCTCCCACGCCCTTTGTGCAACGGGCCCTGATTGCTAGGGCCTCTACGGTTACAGTTCAGATTGGGGAAAATGAGGGCATTACGCAGACCTATACAATATAGTGCAAAGCACACCCTAGAAATACTTGAAAAGCAGCTCGAACGGATTGATACCAGTTCAGCGCTTGGAATGTGGGAATTTGCCTCCTATGTCATTTCTAGTAGTCCTGTAGTTGCCAACAATGTTGCGCACATGTATCTGGCTTTAACGCAAGGAGAAGGCTCATTCATATCAAGCGCTGCAGTACATCTTTGGGACGGTGAAGAAGAAAAGGATCAAGCCGCCACCATTCTCGAAAGGATTCGGAAAATCACACATCCGGTCTTTGGCCCCAGGGATAGTTCTGATATCACTCTCTATGCCAAGTGGACAGTGCAGGGCGGTATCTCCTATACCGTGGAGCATTATCAGCAGAATGTAGCGGACAATGAATACACCCTTGCGGACAAAGAATCCAAGACCGGCGCTACGGGTCAGCCTAGTCTTAACCTGTTCAATCCAAGTGTATGGGGGCAGTCAACGGCATAGCCGATGGCTGCCGAAACTAACAAAAAATAAGTCGAGGAAAATTCCCTCGACTTATTTTTCGTGCCCTGTACCGTCCGATCTGCCCCATAGGTCACATTGTGTACCTATGAACATGAACCGTTCCGTTGCAGTGTTTTCCGTGATGATGGTGTTCGAGAAGTTTGTCTCCATCAGACCGCGCTTTGTGTCGTTCAACAGGCAAATACCGCCGCCTTTTGCAGCGCTGTTGGTACTCATAACAGTATTGGTCACCGCAAGGTGATTTGCTGTGAGATCACTGCTATACAAACGCGTTCTTAATCTGTACCTTGGCCGCATCATTCAGATTTGCCAACAGGATTCCGCCGCCAACCGATTGGTCTTCCCAACCATCGGCAGAGTTGTTTTTGATCTTTACCGGATTTTCTTCGGTGCCATTGATAACCAACCCCGGTGTGGTAGTAGTCTGCCTAATTGTTATGAAAGAATTTATCACTTTTCAAGTCTGTTTTTGGGCGAAATGGCCTAGATTTGCGGTATGTTACCATCGGCAGACAGACTTTACAAGAGCCTGTCTGCCGATTTTTTCGCTTTGGGTGTCAATAAGACACCCAAGGTTGGACAGCGAGGGTGTCTATTGCACACCCTTGACCTTAAATCTTTTGCAGGAGTTTTTGATTCCGGGGTATTCACCACGCTGTTTTTTCGGGAGGGGTAGTGAGGGGGTATCAGAAAAACAGAAAACCGCTCTTTACTGCCGTCTCAGCCAGGACGATGGGATAGAGGGCGATTCCAACTCCATCCAAAATCAAGAGTTAATATGTAAAGGGTGGTTTCTCCCACCTAATACATATGACTGCGGCTCATTTGTGGTGAATGGAACAGCAGTTGTAGGAAAGGAGTCAAAACACCTTATAACCGCTGGAAATCAACACACAAAGGAGCTGATTTTTATGAAATCGTTATTTAAGCAAATGGGCGGCACTTATCATCAGGAGGGCGATTACCTTATCCCAAACCTTACCCTGCCAGATGAGCCAGAATATCAGATCGGCAAGTATGGACGTATGCGCCGCAGTTATCTGAAAGCTCATCGGCCTGTTCTCTACGCGAACTTTCTCACATCTGGGACGCTACATCGGCACCTTGCCGAGATTGACCAAGCCTGCAATGAACGAATGGAAATCGTCGTTTCTGCTATGGCGAAGCAAGAAGGTGTGACCGAATCGCTCAAAGCCGCCGACCAGATGGAATGGGTACACCGCATGAACAGTATCCGAAACCGCACGGGGGAAATCGTTTTGACCGAGCTTGTATATGAATGACAAATGCCCGTTATTGGCAACATGGCCGATAACGGGCGTTCTCTTATTCTCTGGGCAATACGAACCTATATTTGCCCTTGCCTTGACCGGTAACAGGTTCTATTAATGCGCTTGCACAGGATGCGCAGGCGCATTTGCTATTCCTCACTCCGTAAAACCGGCTCAATCACACTCAAAAAGTACTCCGTTATCGTCTCCGGCGTTTCTTTCATCCCACGGGACACCCACCAGTCAATCGTTTCAACGAAAGAAGACGCAATGTGGTTTACCAGATAGTCCTCCGGCAGCGTAGCACTTTTCAGAAGTCCCTTTTCGGCGTACTGGGTCACAATCAGCGTCCGCAGGTTGGTTTTGAAGTATTTCATAAAAATCTCATTATTTTCTGAGGACAGCAGCTCCAGAATATTCCGGTCATTTTCCTGCAAGTGTCGTACCAGATGCAGAAACACAGAGTCCGTTTTGTTGCCGCAGAAATAATGATAATGTCCGTGGGGCAAGCCCATAGCCGTGTCGATGATATGCCCGAACAATTCTTCACACAGGGATTTCAGCAGATAGTCCTTCGTTTCAAAATGGGCATAAAAGGTCGTTCTTCCCACATTGGCTGCATCAATAATCTCCTGCACGGAGATCTGATTGTAATGCTTCTGAGAAAGCAGCTCCGCAAACGCGGAGAAAATCGCATCTCTTGTTTTCTTCTGCCGTCTGTCCATATCTGCCTCCCGAACAATTCGCAAAATCTGTTCCGAACCGAATGTTCCGCAAAATCTGCTTCTTGCTTCCTTACTTCTTTCTCGATACAATAAGTTCAGAACAGAATAAAGTGTTCTGTATCGAATAAATGATACAGGAAAAGGCTTGCAGTGTCAAGAAGAAAGAGGTGTCCGAAATGTTAAAACGAATCAATGATTTTCTGGCAGGACTCCCGATGACCATCATCGGAGGCGTTCTGCTTGTATTCAGCTTTGCCCTGCCGAGGACGGGCGTCAATCTCCCGGTTGACCCGGCATGGGGAACGGTTGTAATCTCCGGGATTCCGCTTTTGTATCTTGCGGTGTGGCGGATCATTTATAATCCCGGAATCAGCAAAATCTCATCTGCTCTTTTGATTACCATTGCCATGTTTGCTGCCATTGCCATTGGCGACCTGTTCGCCGCCGGTGAAGTCGCTTTCATCATGGCAATCGGTGCGCTTTTGGAGGACGCCACCACGAACCGGGCAAAGAAGGGACTGAAAAAGCTCATCAGTCTCGCTCCGACGCAGGGACGGCGCATTCGGGACGGAAAGGAAGAAATGATTCCTGCTGAGAAGATCGTCAAGGGCGATATGCTCCGAATCCTGCCCGGAGAAACCGTTCCGGTGGACGGTGTCATTGTAAGCGGTGAAACCTCCGTTGACCAGTCGATTATGACCGGTGAATCTCTGCCAGTAGATAAGGCAGCCGGAGACACGGTGTTCTGCGGGACCATCAATCGTTTCGGCGCAATCGACATCCGTGCAACAAAGGTTGGCGAGGACAGCTCCTTGCAAAAGCTCATTCGCATGGTGCAGGAAGCGGAGGACAAAAAAGCGCCCATGGCACGAATTGCCGACCGGGTCGCAAGCTGGCTTGTCCCTGTGGCGATGTTGGTTGCAGCCATTGCCGGTATTGCAACGCAGGACATTGTCCGTGCGGTAACGGTGCTTGTGGTATTCTGCCCCTGTGCGCTGGTGCTGGCAACCCCCACGGCGATTATGGCTGCCATCGGGCAGGCTACCAAACACGGCGTAATTATCAAATCCGGCGAAGCGTTGGAGAAGATGGGCAAGGTCGATACCATCGCCTTTGATAGAACCGGTACGCTGACCTATGGAAAGCTGGAAGTCAGTGATGTTCTGTCCTTTGCTCCTGATTTGGACGAAGAAAAGCTCCTGTATCTTGCGGCTTCTGCCGAGGTGGACGGCTGTCAGCTCCTTTGCGGCAACGAAAAGTATCTGCACGAGTGCGGCGTTTCCGTGACAGCGAACGCAGCCGGTACACTGGAAAAGCTCCGGCTGCAAGGCAAGGCATCCATTCTCGTTGCGGTGAACGGTCAATGCGTCGGTGTAATTGCGCTGTCGGATGTTCTGCGTTCGGAAGCTTCGGCAATGGTGCAGAAGCTGACCGCCATGCAGACAAACACAGTGCTGCTGACCGGCGACAACCAAAAGACCGCCGACTATTTTGCGGCGCAGGTCGGCATCCGCGAAGTCTACGCCGATCTGCTGCCGGAGGATAAAGTCGGCAACATCGCCGCATTGCAGAAGCATGGCAGAAATGTGTGCATGATTGGGGACGGCGTCAATGATGCACCCGCACTGAAAACCGCAAGCGTCGGTGTTGCCATGGGCAGTATGGGCAGCGATATTGCTGTGGAAGCGGCTGACATTGCACTGATGAGTGATGATATTTCCAAAATCCCGTATCTGAAACGGCTTTCGGGTGCAACAGTGAAAACCATCAAGCTCAGCATTACGCTTTCCATGTGCATCAACTTTCTTGCGGTCACGCTCTCTGTTCTCGGATTGCTGAATCCCACCACCGGGGCGCTGGTACATAACGCCGGATCGTGCTTCGTCGTGCTGATTGCAGCTCTGCTGTATGATCGGAAATTTGAGTAATCTTTTAAGGCAACACCGCACAATTAAAGCTGCGGCGCTTTGCGGAAATTTCGTGCCCTGACTTTGTTGCGATTTCACGGTAATACGTCAAGTATTACCGCAAAACCGCGCCTCGTCAGTACGCAAAATTTACTCGCAAATCGCTCTTGTCCAATTATGCGGTATTGCCTTATAACAAGCGTCTCAGCCGATGTCTGTCTGAACATTGGCTGAGACGTTCTTTTTATTGATGCGCATGGTCATAGAGGGGCTGAATATCATCCGGCAGATGGTCTGGAAGCAGGCTCTTGATCCGATCCTCGCTGCCGTCCTGAATCGCCTGATCATAATACCAGCATTTGAATCGGAGCATATCCAGAACTTTATTCATGTGTGCAATTTCCGCCTCGACGGTTTTCCTCTGCTTTTCCAGCAATTCCCGGCGCAAAGGGTATGTGGATGCACCCTCCACGCACCAGTCCATAAACTGCTTGATGTCCTTGATCTCAAGCCCCGACATTTTGAGACATTCGATCACCCGCAGGGCTTCAAGCTCATTCTCGCCGAATTTTCGTATGCCGGACCTGCGCTCTATTCCGGGAAAAAGACCCTGCTTATCATAATAACGAAGTGTGGAGATCGGCAAGCCGAACATCTCCGAAACCTGTCCAATCGAGTACATAGAAACCTCCACAAAAAAATTCACAAATATATTCTTCAAACCCCTTGACCTAAAGTTAGGTTTAGGTGCTATCATTATTATAGCAGAAACGAAAGCGCAGCGCAAGAGCGTGCGCCGAAATAAATGGAGGTAACGTAAAAATGGCAATCAAACAAACAGCCGGTAGGGATGCTTTGGGCAATTTCGCGCCAAAGTTCGCGGAGCTGAACGACGATGTGCTGTTCGGCGAGGTATGGAGCCGGGAGGATCAGCTTTCCCTGCGAGACCGCTCTCTTGTGACGGTGACGGCGCTCATGGCACAGGGACTCACCGATTCGTCCTTCCGGTATCATCTGGAAAGCGCAAAGAAAAACGGCATCACCAAGGAGGAAATTGCTGAGATTCTGACCCACGCCGCCTTCTATGCCGGATGGCCCAAGGCGTGGGCGGCGTTCCGTATGGCAAAGGAAGTGTGGGGCGAGGACACCGGCGAGAATGCTATGGCAGAGCACGCTGCATCCATGGTCTTTCCCATCGGCGCGCCCAACGAGGGCTTTGCACAGTATTTCAGCGGGAAAAGCTATCTGGCGCCTGTCTCCAAGGAGCAGGTAGGCGTTTTCAACGTGACCTTTGAGCCGGGCTGTCGGAATAACTGGCATATCCATCACGCAAAAACCGGCGGCGGGCAACTCCTGATCTGCGTTGCCGGACGCGGCTTTTATCAGGAATGGGGCAAGGCCGCTGTGGAGATGCTGCCGGGCGATGTGGTAAACATTCCGGCCGGTGTCAAGCATTGGCACGGCGCAGCACCGGACAGCTGGTTCTCCCATCTCGCCGTAGAGGTACCGGGAGTTGAAACATCCAACGAGTGGCTGGAGGCCGTAAGCGATGCAGATTATATCAAAGCAACTACGAATAAGGAGCGCAACGAAAATGACAGATGAAAGGCTGAATTTAACACAGGAATGGGACAAGGTGTTCCCAAAAAGCGACAAGGTTGACCACAAAAAGTGACCTTTCACAATCGCTACGGCATCACGCTGGCGGCAGATCTGTACACGCCGAAGAATGCAGTGGGCGAGCTGCCCGCCATTGCCGTCAGCGGCCCATTCGGTGCAGTGAAGGAGCAGTCCTCCGGACTGTACGCGCAGAAGATGGCGGAGTATGGCTATCTCACCATTGCCTTCGATCCGTCCTATACCGGCGAGAGCGGCGGACTGCCCCGGTATGTGGCCTCACCCGACATCAACACCGAGGATTTCTGCGCCGCCGTGGATTTTCTGTCCGTGCAGGAGAATGTAGACCCGGAGCGTATCGGCATCATCGGCATCTGCGGCTGGGGCGGTATGGCTGTCAACGCCGCCGCGCAGGACACCCGCATCAAGGCAACCGCTGCCATGAATATGTACGATATGACCCGTGTCACTGCCAACGGCTATTTTGATGCAGAAGATTCTGAGCAGGTGCGTTTTGAAAAGAAACAAGCCATGAACGCCCAGCGCACCGAGGACTACAAAAACAGCAGTTATGCCCTTGCCGGAGGCGTGGTCGATCCGCTGCCGGACGATGCGCCGCAGTTTGTGAAGGACTATTACGCATACTATAAGACGCCGCGCGGCTATCATCCACGTTCCCTGAATTCAAGCAATGGATGGAATGTAACCTCCTCACTGCCCTTTATGAATCTGCCGATTTTGCAGTATGCCTCGGAGATTCGTTCCGCCGTTCTGCTGGTGCATGGCGAGAAGGCACACTCCCGTTATTTCAGCGAGAGTGTCTATAAAAAGCTCACCGGCGACAATAAGGAGCTGCGCATCATCCCCGGTGCCAGCCATACCGATCTCTATGACCGGATGAGCCTCATTCCATTTGAAAAGCTGAATGCGTTTTTTCAGGAAAATCTCAAGTAAAAGAAGGAGTATCACATGAAAAAACCATATATGATCTGCCACATGATGATGTCGATAGACGGAAGGATCGACTGCGGCATGACAGTAAAAATTGCCGGGTCCAATGAATATTACGAAACGCTGAATGCTTTGAACGTTCCCACAACGCTGATCGGCAGAGTGACTGCACAGCTTGAAATGTCAGACTCCGGCGTATTTGAACCCACAAATGCGGCAGCAGCGTTCGGAAAAGAGGGCTTCTCAAAGAAGAGGGATGCAGCGGGCTATCAAGTCGTTGTAGATACAAAGGGGACGCTCCTTTGGCGTGACGACAGCAACAGCGGAACGCCGTTGGTCGTCATTCTATCGGAAGCCGTCACAACGGAGTATCTTGCCTATCTCGATTCGCTTCATATTTCGCGGATCGTCTGCGGCAAAACGCGAATCGACCTGCGCAGAGCTGCGGAAATCCTGTACTCTGAGTTTGGCGTGGAACGCATGGCGATCGTTGGCAGCGGCACGATCAATGCAGCCTTCCTCCATGCGGGACTGCTGGATGAGGTCAGCATTCTGCTCGGCCCCGGAATCGATGGACGAAAAGGCATGACCTCCACCTTTGACGGTCTGCCCATGGGCACAGAGCCTGTCAACCTAAAGCTTACAAGTGTGCAGCCCTATAAAGATGGCGCAGTCTGGCTGCGGTACACACTGTAATAACGCTCCGGACACGGATAACCCCTCTGCCGACACTCAGTCAGGGTGTCGGCAGAGGGGTTTGCCTATTCAGGATGATAGCGAACAAATCACAGATGCCTTCCGGTGACGTTTTCCGTATTCTGCGCAATTTCCTCCGGCGTCCCGGCAGCGACAATGCGCCCGCCCTGCTCTCCGCCGCCGGGACCCATGTCGATGATATAGTCCGCATTGCGAATTACGTCCAGATCATGCTCGATGACAATAACAGTTGCACCGCTTTCTACCAGTCGGTCAAAGACCAGCAAAAGCGTCTGCACATCCAACGGGTGCAGACCGATGGTCGGCTCGTCAAAGATAAATATAGAGGTGTCCTGCTGCCGCCCCATCTCGGATGCCAGCTTCAGCCGCTGGGCTTCGCCACCCGAAAGACTTGGCGTGGCTTCTCCAAGAGTCAGATACCCAAGTCCCAAGTCCTGCAAAACTTGCAAACGGGCAGAAACAGTTTTCATATCCCCACAGGCGGAGAGCGCCTGCTTGACGTCCATATCCATGACCTCCGGCAGAGAATACGCTTCTCCGGCCTTATTTTTCCGCTGAACCTGTTCCGCTTCCCGGCGATACCGGCTGCCCCGGCAATCCGGGCAGGGAATTTCCACATCCGGCAGAAACTACACATCCAGACTGATGGAGCCTGTTCCGTCGCAGGTCGGGCAGCGGAGCTTTCCGGTATTGTAGGAGAAATCTCCTGCCTTATAGCCCAGTGCTTTGGCCTCCGGCAGTCTTGCATAGGCCTTGCGCAGCTCGTCGTGAACATTGGCATAGGTGGCCACGGTAGAGCGGACATTGATGCCGATGGGTGCGGCGTCGATCAGCTTGACCTGCCGGATGCCTTCTGCACAGATTTTCTTTACATGAGCCGGCTGCGCCGTTCCGTTTGTCAGGGCTTCCAGCGCGGGAATCAGGCTTTCCAGAATCAGCGTGGTCTTGCCGGAACCGGATACGCCGGTCACCACCGTCAGCCGCCCCTTGGGAATATCCGCTTCCAAGGGCTTCACGGTGTGGACGGCATCCGTGGAGAGATGGATGTGCCCCAGCTCAAACATCTCCTGCGCCGCCGCTTTCTTCCGAAGGGGCGGCGTTTTCCCTCTCAGAAAAGGGCCGATTTTGGAATGGGAGTCGGCTGCGATCTGCGGGATAGTACCCTGTGCGATGATTTGCCCGCCGTCTGCTCCGGCCTCCGGCCCCATCTCCACCACCCAATCCGCTTCGGACAGGATCTGCGTGTCGTGATCTACCAATATGACCGAATTGCCGTCGGCAATCAGATCGTGCATCACATCGGTCAGTCCCACAATATTGGACGGGTGCAGACCGATGGACGGCTCATCCAGCACATACAAAACGCCTGTGGTACGGTTGCGGACGGCACGAGCCAGCTGCATCCGTTGGCGCTCGCCGGTAGAAAGGGTGGCAGACGCCCGGTCCAGCGACAGATACCCCAGTCCCAAGTCCATCAGCCGCTTTGCCACTGTCCGGAAAGATTCGCAGATGCTCTCCGCCATGGGGCGCATTTCCTCCGGCAGCGTGTCGGGGACATGATCGACCCATTTCACCAGCTGGGACAGCGGCTTTTCGCACGCCTCCGCCAGCGTGATGCCGCAGAGCTTTGGCTGTCTTGCCCGCTGGGACAGCCTGCTTCCGCCACAGTCCGGGCAGACGCTCTCCTTCAAAAAGCGCTCCATCCGTTTCATACCCTTCTCGTCCTTGACCTTGGACAGGGCGTTTTCCACAGTGTAGACTGCATTAAAATAGGTGAAGTCCAGTTCACCGGATTGATTCGTTCCCTTTGCCTTATAAAAGATATGCTTTTTCTCTGCCGGGCCGTGATAGACGATTTCCTTTTCCCGGTCAGTCAGGTCCCGGAACGGCACATCCGTGCGGACGCCCATTTCCCGGCAGACGTCCGACATCAGCGACCACATCAGCGTTTTCCAGGGCAGAACAGCGCCCTCATCAATGGTCAGGGAGTCATCCGGGATCAGCGTCGATTCGTCCACCGTGCGCACAAGTCCTGTGCCGCCGCAGGTCGGGCAGGCCCCCTGCGAGTTGAAGGCCAACTCCTCCGCCGACGGCGCATAAAACCGTTCTCCGCAGACCGGGCAGGTCAGTGCCTGCCCTGCTGCCACAGCAAGGGTCGGCGGCAGATAGTGCCCGTTGGGGCAGCGGTGGCTTGCAAGGCGCGAGAACATCAGCCGCAGGCTGCTCAGCAGCTCCGACCCGGTGCCGAAGGTGCTTCGGATACCCGGAACGCCCGGACGCTGATGCAGTGCCAGTGCCGCAGGAATGTGCAGCACCTCATCCACCTGCGCCCGTGGTGCCTGCGTCATTCTGCGCCGGGTATAGGTGGAAAGTGCATCCAAGTACCGACGAGAGCCTTCCGCATACAGTACGCCAAGGGCAAGGGAGGATTTGCCGGAACCGGACACCCCTGCAATGCCTACGATCTTATTCAGCGGAATATCCACATCAATATGTTTTAGGTTGTGTACATGGGCATTCCGAACTTGAATGACCATGGGATTTTCCTGTTTGTTCATTCTATTCTCCTTTACCTTTTTGCCAGATAGAACGTTACATGGGATTCCTCATCAGAAAGCGGAATATTGACTCGATTCGGATAGTCTCGAAGCCGAACATAATCCGTGGTAAAACAGGGCAGCGACGAGGCGTTCACCAATTCTTCAAACACCATAGCATCCGGCTGTACCAGAAATTTGGAGGCAGGCATCTTCTCCCGGCAGAGGGTGTCCCAGAAGCCCAGCTCTGTCCGCAGCAGGAAGTTGAAGCCGTTGATGTCCGCAAAGGTCAGCGCTTCGTATTTTGCAAGCTCATGGTCCGGCGGCACGCAGACAAATAGATTCTCTTTCAGAAACGGCTGGGCGCCTTCAATGGGAAATGGCAGAATGGCCATATCGCAGGAGCCGTCCTGCCATGCGGAAAGCACCTCTCTATTCTGGCAGATCGCAGAGGAAACCATCATTTCCGGCTGTTGCGTGTTCACGTCCTTTTGCAATTCCCACAGAGGCGCAGGCGCACAGGACTTGATGATAATCGTGTGCTGCCGTGCGTCAAATTCCTGCACCTGACGGACGGTGGTCTCTGCCTCCCGTAAGAGCGTTCGGGCAGCTGCCACGGCCATTTTTCCGGTTTCGTTCAGTTCGATTTTGTTCTTCCCACGAAGGAAGAGCGGTACGCCGAAAGCCTCCTCCAGATGCTGCATGGAACGGGTAATAGACGGCGTGGAGATGTGGAATTCCTCCGCTACGCGGCTGAGCGTACCCAGGTCGGCAAAAGCCACAAGCTGGCTTAACTCATTCAGATCAATCATAGTCTCACCTCTCGAAATGCTTTTCATATTATGAAAAGCAGATTGCGATATCAATAGTGTACGATATCGGAAAAGTGTTGTAAAGTAGGAATCATAAAAAATCCTGCTTTTCAGGAAATTGGAGGTATCATTACGGAATACGTTACTTTGAACAACGGCATCAAGATGCCGAAGCTGGGCTACGGCGTGTATCAGACTCCGCCGGAGGACACCCAGCGCTGCGTGCTGGATGCCATTGATGTGGGCTACCGCAGCATCGACACGGCACAGGCCTACGGCAACGAGGAGGGCGTAGGTGCGGCGATTGCCGAGAGTGGTCTGCCCCGGGAGGAGTTCTTCCTGACCACCAAGGTATGGATCACCAACGCCGGCTATGAGAAGGCCAAAGCGTCCATTGAGGCATCCATGGAAAAGCTGCGTACCGATTATCTCGACCTGCTGCTCATCCATCAGCCGTTTGGCGATTATTATGGCACTTACCGGGCGATGGAGGAATTTTATAAGGCCGGAAAGCTCCGTGCCATCGGCGTGTCCAACTTCGGCCCCGACCGGTATCTGGACATTCAGCATTTCTCCGAGGTCAAGCCTGCCGTCAACCAGATCGAAACCCATGTGTTCCAGCAGCAGAAGTTGGCCAGAGAATATCTGAAGAAGTACAACTGCCAGATTGAATCCTGGGGTCCCTTCGCCGAGGGTCGCAAGGATATGTTCATCAACCCCGTCCTGACGGAGATCGGCAAGAAGTACGGCAAGACCGCCGCACAGACTGCCCTTCGTTTCCTGATGCAGAGTGACGTGGTCATCATCCCCAAGTCCATCCATAAGGAGCGGATGCAGCAGAACTTCGACCTCTTTGACTTCACCCTGACGGCTGACGATATGGCCGCCATCGAAGCGCTGGACGGCGGCGAGAGCCTGTTTTTCTCCCACTATGACCCCAAGACCGTGGAGTGGTTCATGTCCATCCTGTGATTCTTATGTTTATATCATTGTCCTATGTAAAGCGAATGATAGCCTATAAGTGTGCTGCAGTTTCAAACTTTTTGCTATCCCTTTAGGGATACAACTGGTAACGCCTCCTCTAAGGCTGCGCAAATCATTACTCCAATAGTGGATATGATTCTAAGTTCGGAAATTTGAGAAATATCCCTCAAGCCATTGCCTATCAAAGAACTTGAAGCATGATGGCATACGAACTCGACTCTGTAAGCTACTGATCTGAATGTCACCGGGCATACAAAAAGCATCCCAGACGCACTGTTTGGGATGCTTTTGCTGTAAAATACTATTCTTGCTCTCTGTATTCTGAATTTTGAGTTTAATGCAGAAAATCACCTTGACAAATCTCGTCTCAAAAAGCCATCTTGCGGAAGATCACCACTTCCCCAGCCCCTGCTTTTATGTGGATGACGGTTTTTCGGGAGGAAACTTCCAAAGACCGGCGTTCCAGCAGATGATCTCAGACATGGAAAACGGCGGGATCGGGATCATTGTGACCAAAGATCTCAGTCGCCTCGGTAGAAATCAGCTCCACACGGGCCTGTACATCGAGGAACGCTTCCCCATGTTCGGCGTCCGCTACATCGCTATCAATGACAATGTGGACACCGACAGCAGCGAGAACAACGACCTCATGCCGTTCAAGAATTTGTTCAACGAGTGGTTTATTCGGGACACCAGCCGGAAGATCCGTGCGGTGCTGAAGGCCAAGGCAGAACGGGGCGAACGGCTGGGGACCAGAGCGCCCTATGGCTACCGAAAAAACTCAGAGACAAAAAAGCTGGAAGTGGATGAGGAAGCGGCATCCATCGTCCGCAGGATCTTCGCCATGTGCGCCGGCGGCAGCGGTCCCAGTCAGATTGCCCGCATTCTCAAGAAAGAGCAGATCCTGACACCCACCATGTACGCCTACACCAGATTCGGCATCACGTACGTGGGGCTGGATACACAACGACCGTATCACTGGTCTGGGGATACCGTGGCGGATATGCTGGAGAACGAAATCTATCTGGGAAACACCGTCAACATGAAGTAGAGTACGAAGTCCTACAAGGACAAACGGAGGGGTGGAACATTCCAGAGAAGAATGCTTGGTGTTTAAGAATACCCATCCCACCCTCATTACGCGGGAGGTCTGGGACGTGGTACAGAGAGTCCGTAAGAACACGCGCCCCAGACCGTGGAGATTGACTACAACGGCATTGGCTATGTCGGCAGCGGACAGCAGGATGTGGAAGAAGCACTGGAAGCACCGCAAACCCAGGACACAGCGGAACCCCGGCAGGCATCGTAAACACGATGACCTGCCGGGGTATCCAAGGAATCACTTGTTACCCCTGTGAGGGGGGAACAAAGGCTTCCCTGCCCCTTTTGCCCCCGTCCCGGGAAGGTATACCGTCAGCAGACGGTAAAATTTTTCAAAGGATGCCCCACAGCTGTGAATACCACTGTGCTGCCTCCGGTACGGCAACACCCCCAAGACGGTATTCCGCTGCCAGCGCACATTTCGCGCGGTACGACCGCGCATCCTCAAACCAGACCTCCTGCTCCGTGCCGCCTCGCCAGAAATTATAGTGCGGCGCCTGTGCCGCATCATCATAACGGATAGGCGCGCCGACCTGCACTGCCTGCTCTGCGGCCTGCGCCCCGGCAAGCGGACGGGCACGCTGTCCCTGATGCCACGGAAGCGCCCACTGGAGACCGCCTGCCGGCAGGCAGCACAGCAGCTTTTTCGCCGGGATTTCGCTGACCGCATACCGTACCGCCTCATTCATCCTGCCGATGTCCGCGAGCGCAGACGGCGCGCCAAGCGCGACCGAAGCATTTTTCAGCACGCAAAGATCTGCGTTCCTGCCGAGCGCCCGGAAATCATGCGCCTCGCAGAGCAGTCCGGTCTGACCCCGACAGGTTTTCGGCGGCAGGGCAAGCAGCAGCACCAGCTTTTCCGATGCAAGCTGTGCCTTCAGCGCTCGTACAAAGTCCGAGAAAGCATCCCTGTCCTCCGGCATCAGATACTCGAAATCGAGCATGATCCCCGCCCACTCCCCTGCCGCTGCATTCTGCGCGGCACTGCGGATCAGATTCGCGCGTGCAGCCGGATCGCGCAGCACCTGACGGGCGCGTTCGCCCGAAAACCGGCCGTTCTCGTCCTGCATCGTCAGCACGAACACCGGTCTGACGCCGTACCGCCGTGCGAGCCGTACCGGAATTTCTGCGTGTATGCCGGGGATGCGCCCCGTGCGGTCAAAGCCGAACGATGCGACCGCTAAGTAATCCAGCTGCGGCAGCACACGGCGCAGCATCCTTGCGTCCGTGCCCTGCCGCACGCCGCCCAGAACGATTTTTCGCGGATATGCGCCGCTCTCCGCGAGATAGAGCGTCTGTCCGGGCGAAACCCTGTCCTGTCCCATGAGAAACGGATTATCGCGCCAGAGCTGCCGCACGGTCGTGCCCTGTGCCTCCGCAATCGAGGCGAGCGTATCTCCGCGCCGCACGGTATACTGCCGGCCGCCGACCGGGACGAGAATGCACTCCCCGGGCGTCAGACGGTTCGGGTCGCGCAGCTCGTTCTGCCGCAGCACAGCCGCCAGAGGCACGCCGTAATGCTGCGCAATACGGTAAAGGCTCTCTCCCGGCTGAACAACATGAATTTCCATCTTTTCACGCACCTTTCCTTACAGGCTATGCCGCAGGTCAGCCGTGCGTCACAGACAGAAAAAGCGCGTTTTCACGCAGAAACAGCATTTGCCCTGCAAATGCAAAAAGAGCGGGCAGCTCGTTTGAACTGCCCGCTCTTTTCATTCGATTTACTTTTTGTGAGGCGTCTGATTGTGAGCGCCGCAGCCGCCGCAGTGCGCACAGTCGCCGCCGCAGCCGCCCGACTTCTTGACGAACACCGAGCGTGCCGCGAAGAACACGATCGCTGCTACGATAACAGCAAGAATAATATCACCCATGATATATGCCTCTTTCTAAAGTCAACAGTTAGTTTGCGTCTACGCTCATGCGGCGCAGGCCGTCGGTGGAATCCGCCTTGGCCGGCTTGCGGAACAGCAGGAAGATGATCAGCGCGATGAATGCAATCGCAACAACAGTGCCGACGCCGAAGCTCAGCTCGCCGGTGATCAGGCCGCCGATCTGATAAATGATGGTGGATACAACGTAGGCGTAAGCGCACATATAGCCGATCGCCAGTGCGGTCCACTTGCCGTTGTTCATCTCACGCTTAATCGCGCCCATTGCAGCGAAGCACGGCGCACACAGCAGGTTGAATGCCATGAAGGCATACGCGCCGACCTGCGTAAAGTCCGCAGCCAGCTCGCCCCAGATCTCGGAGCCGTCCTCTGCAACCTCGCCGACGAAGTGATACAGCTGACCGAAGGTAGCGACAACGTTCTCCTTTGCGACCAGACCGGAGATGGCGGCAACGGTGGATTTCCATGTGCCGAAGCCCGGCAGCGTGAAGATCGGAGCGATAACAGAGCCGATACGCGCCATGATAGAGTTGTCAATATCGGTAACCGCGCAGAATGCGCCGCCTTCCCAGCCGTAGCCGAGGGTGAACCACATGAAGATGGTGGACAGCAGGATAACGGTGCCTGCCTTCTTGATGAAGGAGGAGCCGC
>OODC01000413.1_pt1 | contig 28703 bp, 29 predicted proteins | sample 1671711 | NCBI WGS metagenome assembly OODC01 (sample SAMN06348184, study PRJEB24527) | human gut metagenome | reverse complement strand
GCCGCTGTGCTGGCCATCATCCTGAGCTTCAGCCCCAAGTTTGAGGCCGTCATCAACACCATCCCCACCGGCATCATCGGCGGTATCAGCTTCGTGCTCTACGGCATGATCTCCGCCATCGGTGTCCGCAACGTGGTCGAGAACCGGGTGGACTTCACCAACAGCCGCAACCTCATCATCGCCGCTGTCATTCTGGTGTCTGCTCTGGGCTTCAACTCGGTGGGCGGCCTGACCTTCGCGGTCGCCGGTGTGTCCATCAACCTGTCCGGTCTGGCTATCGCTGCTATCGTGGGCATCCTGCTCAACGCCATCCTCCCCGGCAACGATTACGAGTTCGACTCTGCCGATGGTGCCGATGCTCCTTCCAGCGGCAACCTGCAGGTCTGACCTCGACAGGGAAGCCCCTTCTTCGGCAGAAGTGACAGCTTTTTGAAATGTTCTTTGGACAATGTGCGAGACTTCAAAATAAATGAGAATAATTCTTAAAATAAGCCTTGACTAACTAGGAACCATTCGCTATAATAGAGTCAGAAACAAGGTCTGCTGTACCAGAGCAGACCCCTAAAAAAGAACAAACCAAATGGAGGATAAATCTTATGAAGAAGTACGTTTGCACCGTCTGTGGCTACATCGCTGAAGGCACCATCCCCGAGCAGTGCCCCGTCTGCAAGGCTCCCGCTTCCGCATTCGTCGAGAAGACCGGCAACACCTACGTCACCGAGCACGTTGTGGGCATCGGCAAGGCTGAGGGCGTTCCTCAGGAGATCGTCGATGGTCTGCGCGCCAACTTCGAGGGCGAGTGCAGCGAGGTCGGCATGTACCTGGCAATGGCTCGCGTGGCCGAGCGTGAGGGCTACCCCGAGATCGCTGAGGCTTACAAGCGCTATGCCTACGAGGAGGCAGACCATGCTTCCCGCTTCGCCGAGCTGCTGGGTGAGGTCGTCACCGACAGCACCAAGAAGAACCTGATGATGCGTGCAGAGGCCGAGTGCGGCGCCTGCTCCGGCAAGATGGACCTGGCTAAGAAGGCTAAGGCTCTGAACCTCGACGCTATCCACGACACCGTCCACGAGATGGCAAAGGATGAGGCCCGTCATGGCCGCGGCTTCGAGGGCCTGCTGAAGCGCTACTTCAACACGGAAGTCTGAGCAAGGGTACTCCAGTCATTGTAATACGCCGCCCCGGCGTGCAGTTTGCAGCTGCTGCCGGGGCGGCTTTTTTGTGGTAAAGTATTTACAAAAGTTTTCGCAGTCGCTCCAGCTCTTCTGCGGTATCTGCATCTTCCAGCTCTTCCTGCCGTGCCGCATATACCGCCCGCACAGACTCCGGATGCCGGCGGATGACCACGCCGCCGCCCTTGCCCTCGGGCAGGGAACACAGGGCGTCGAAATAACTGCTTCCGAACAGAACGGGACTTCCCAGCCGCTCCGTGCCGTCCTCGGCACGAAAGCCCAGCCGGAGGATGGCCCGTTCTTTTTTGTCCAGCGCCGAGAAATCGCGCACCATCGCATCGAGGCTTTCTTTCCGCAAGAGCGGCTGATCCCCGGGCAGGAAGATGCATCCCGCAAGGCCGGGCAGCTCCGAAAGCAGCGCTTCGAGGCCGAGCCGCACCGTGTCGTTCCGGCCCGTCAGGCTGTGAAGGGTGGTTTTCACGTCCGCCTCCCGGGCAATCGCGGCCACTTCCGGTGAGCGGGTCACCACCACCCGGGCCGCGAGGGCGGGCGTCTCTGCTGCGTCCAGCGCCCGGACGATGAGGGGCGCGCCGCCGAAGTCGGCCAGCAGCTTATTGGAGCCGAACCGCACCGCCCGCCCCGACGCCATGATGACGCAGCCCACCGCCGCGTTTTCTGTGTACTCCATCCCGCAGACCTCCCGAAATTTCCGTTGTTGTTCGTTGCCGAATTGATGCTTTCTGACGGTAGTATTATAGCGGATTTTATGATAAAATAAAAGAAAAAGGTCACAGGAAAAAGAGAGGATACTGCATATGATGACCATTCGGGAATACAAGCGGGCTGAAAGCCTCGAGGAGGCTTGGCAGCTCAACCAGAAGCGCCCCAACCGTGTCCTCGGCGGCATGATATGGCTCAAGATGGAGAATATCAATGTCGGCACGGCCATCGACCTGTCGGGCCTCGGCCTCGACACCATCGAGGAGACGGACGAGGGCTTTTCCATCGGAGCGATGGTGACGCTGCGCCAGCTCGAGCTGCACCCCGGCCTCGCCGCCTATACGGACGGTGCCGTGCGGGAGTCGGTGCGCCACATCGTGGGCGTCCAGCTGCGCAACCTCGCCACCGTGGGCGGCAGCATTTACAGCCGCTTCGGTTTCTCCGACGTGCTCACCATGTTCCTCGCGCTGAACGCTTCCGTAGAGCTTTATAAGGGCGGCGTCGTGCCGCTTGCTGAGTACGCCCAGCGCCCCTACGACCGGGACATCCTCGTGCGTGTCCTCGTGCCGAAGGAAAACGCCCGCTTTGTCTACCAGTCGGTGCGCAACAGCCAGACGGACTTCCCGGTGCTGACCTGCGCTGCCGCAAAATTGGCAGACGGCAGCATCCGCGCCGCCATCGGTGCGCGTCCGGGCAAGGCTGTGCTCTACACCGCAGCGCCTGAGGCGGGGGAGACCGCCGAGAAATTTGCTGCCCGCTTTGCCGCCGAGGTAAAGGCCGATATCAAGACCGAAAGCAATCTTCGCGGCGGCGCCGAATACCGCCGCCATCTGGCCGGCGTGCTGACGAAACGCGCCGTCTGTCGTCTGGAAGGCTGAGGAGGACACCATGCAGATAACACTTACATTGAACGATAAAAAGCTTACCGCCGACGTGGCCCCCGACACTCTGCTCATCGACTTCGTGCGCAGCCACGGCTGTCTGAGCGTCAAGAGGGGCTGTGAGACGTCCAACTGCGGCCTCTGCACGGTCTTCCTCGACGACAAGCCGGTGCTGTCCTGCTCCGTTCTCGTGGCCCGCGCGGATGGCCATAAAGTGACCACGCTGGAGGGTCTGCAGGACGAAGCCGCCGAGTTCGGGGCTTTTATCGCGGATCAGGGCGCAGAGCAGTGCGGCTTCTGCAACCCGGGCTTCATCATGAACGCCCTCGCCCTCTTCCGGGAAAAGGAGTACCCCACCGACGAGGAAATAAAAGAGTATCTTTCCGGCAACCTCTGCCGCTGTTCTGGTTATGAGGGTCAGCTGCGGGGCATCCAGAACTTCCTCGCGTGGAAAAAGGCGAAAAAGGAGGCGGCAGAATGAACACAGTCAACAAACCCTTCCGCAAGAAGGATGCCATGCAGCTGGTGACGGGCCAGCCCGTCTATATGGACGACCTCGTCCCCGCCGACTGCCTCATCGTGAAGCTCCTGCGCTCTCCCCACGCCAACGCCATCGTGAAGAGCATCAACACCGCTGTGGCGAAGAAGGTGCCGGGCATTGAGGCCATCTTCACATGGGAGGACGTGCCGCAGGATGCCCGCCACGCCAACGCCATCGTGAAGAGCATCAACACTGCTGTGGCGAAGAAGGTGCCGGGCATTGAGGCCATCTTCACCTGGGAGGACGTGCCGCAGGATGCCCGCCGCTACACTCAGGCCGGCCAGACCTACCCCGAGGCCAGCCCCTATGACCGCCTTCTCATCGACCGCCACGTCCGCTTTGTGGGCGACGTGGTGGCCATCGTGGCAGGCAAAGACGATAAATGCGTCGATAAGGCGCTGAAAATGATAAAGGTCGAGTATGAGGTGCTGGAACCTGTGCTCGACTACCACACCGCAAAGGATAACCCCATCCTCGTCCATCCGGAAGACAACTGGGAGAGCCTCTGCCCTGTGGGGGGCGACAACAAGCGCAATCTCTGCGCCCACGACGAGTGCGGCAGCGGCGACATCGACGCCGTGCTGGCCGACTGCGATGTGGTCATCGACCATGTCTACCATACCAAAGCCTGCCAGCAGGCCATGATGGAGACCTTCCGCACCTATTGCAGCATCGACCTCTATGGCCGGCTGAACGTCCTGAGCTCGACACAGATCGTCTTCCACGCCCGCCGCATCATTGCAAACGCGCTTCACATCCCGAAATCCATGGTGCGTGTGACGAAGCCCCGCATCGGCGGCGGCTTCGGCGCGAAGCAGACGGCTGTCTGCGAGGTCTACCCGGCCTTCGTGACCTGGAAGACCAAAAAGCCCTCGAAGCTCATCTTCACCCGGGAGGAGAGCCAGATCGCCTCCACGCCCCGCCATGAGATGGAGATCCATCTTCGCCTCGGCGCCAACAAGGATGGCCGCATCCGGGGCCTCGACCTCTACACCCTCTCCAACACCGGCGCTTATGGCGAGCACGGCCCCACGACGGTGGGCCTTTCGGGACATAAATCCATCCCGCTCTATAGCAACGCTGAGGCTTTCCGCTTTACCTATGATGTGGTCTATACCAACTATATGTCGGCGGGCGCATACCGCGGCTACGGCGCGACCCAGGGCCTGTTTGCGGTGGAATCCGCCGTCAACGAGCTGGCCGCGAAGCTCCATATGGACCCCTTCAAGATCCGAGAAATGAACATCGTTCACGAGGGTGACGTCATGCCCGCCTACTACGGTGCGGTGAACACCAGCTGCACCCTCGACCGCTGCCTTGCAAAGGTCCACGAGATGATAAACTGGGACGAAAAGTACCCCCGCCGCGACATGGGCAACGGGAAGATCCGTGCCGTCGGTATGGGCATGGCGATGCAGGGCTCCGGCATCTCGGGCATGGATGTGGGCAGCGCGACCCTGAAAGTCAACGACGAGGGCTTCTACACCCTGCTCATCGGTGCCGCTGATATGGGTACCGGCTGCGACACCACGCTGGCCCAAATTGCTGCCGAGGTGATGGAATGTGACCTCGACAATATCACGGTCTTCGGTGCGGACACTGACACCTCGCCCTACGATTCCGGCTCCTACGCGTCCAGCACCACCTACATCACCGGCAAAGCCGTCGAGAAGTGCGCGCTGAAGCTGCGGAGCCAGATCTGCAAGCTGGGCGCACAGCTGCTGGACTGCAGCGAAAATGACGTGGAATTTGACGGCAAAACGGTATTTGCCTCGGCTGACCCGTCTAAATCTGTCTCGCTGGGTGATATTGCCACGGCTTCCATGTTCGGCCACGACATCCCGCTGGAAGTCACCGAGACCCATATGTCGCCCCTGTCGCCTCCGCCCTACATGGTGGGCGCGGCCGAGGTGGAGGTGGACACCGAGACCGGCGAAGTGAAACTGCTGGAATTTGACGCCTGCGTGGACTGCGGCACCCCCATCAACCCGAACCTCACCCGGGTGCAGGCCGAGGGCGGCATTTTGCAGGGCATCGGCATGACCCTCACCGAGAACATCACCTACGACCAGCGCGGCTGGCCCATGGAGAATTCGCTCATGCAGTATAAGATCCCCACCCGTGTGGACGTGGGCAAGGTCCGGGTCGAGTTCGAGAACAGCTATGAGCCCAACGGCCCGTTTGGTGCGAAATCCATCGGCGAAGTGGTCATCAACACGCCGCTTCCCGCCATCTCGGACGCCATCTGCAACGCCATCGGCACCCGCTTCTACGAGCTGCCCATCACGCCCGAAAAAATCGCAATGGCAGTGGCCGAAAAAGAGGGCGCGGTCGGATGACCGGCCTCGAGGATCTGCCATTCCTCGGAGAAACGGGACACGTTATCTCCCTCGTGGGCGGCGGAGGGAAGACAACATTGCTCTATGCGCTGGCCCGCCATTATTCGGCGCAGGGACAGCGGGTGCTCGTCTCCACCACGACCCACATCCGGCGTCCGGACGCCCGCCATTATTCGGCGCAGGGGCAGCGGGTACTCGTCTCCACCACGACCCACATCCGGCGTCCGGACGCAAACTGCGCCCCCGATGAAGCGGCGCGGGACGCCCTCTGGCAGGCTGGTACTTACGCCGTGGCGGGGGTGCCTGCCGAAGGCGGGAAGCTGACCATGCCGCCCCATCTGGCCGACTGGATGGCCGAGGCCGACACTGTTTTGCTCGAGGCTGACGGCGCGAAGCGCCATCCCTGCAAGGCCCCGGCCGCTCATGAGCCGGTGCTCCTGTGGTCAAGCGACATCGTGCTGGCAGCAGCCGGGCTGTCGGCGGTGGGGAAACCACTGCAAGACGTCTGCTTCCGCCTCGAAGCGGCCTGCGCCCTGCTGGCCGTGCCGCCCGAGACGCCCCTGACGCCCGCTCTGCTGGCAAAGCTGCTGGCAGACGATGCAGGCGGGAGAAAAAGCGTCGGCACGCGGAAATTCTACGCCGTCCTCAACCAGGCCGACGACGAGGCCCGCCGTGCAGCAGGGGAACAGACGCTTGCCATCTTAAAAGAAACTTACGATGTAACAGGATGTTTGACACACTTCGAGGAAGGGGAGAGAGCCTGATGGCAAAAGAGGACAAAATCGTCTTCTGCACGGGCGGCGGCTGTACCGCCAAGCTCGGCGCGGGAGTGCTAAGCCATATTCTGGAAAAGCTGCCCCGGGGTGAGAAAGACCCCGACCTTCTCGTGGGCTACGACAGCCGGGACGATGCGGCTGTCTACCGCATCACCGACGACATCGCGCTGGTGCAGACGGTGGACTTCTTCCCGCCGATGGTGGATGACCCCTACACCTTCGGCCAGATCGCGGCGGCAAACGCTCTCAGCGACGTTTACGCCATGGGCGGCGAGGTGAAGACTGCACTGAACCTCGTCTGCTTCCCTGAGAGCATGGATCTGAACATCCTCGGTGAGATCTTACGCGGCGGCGCAGAAAAAGTGGCCGAGGCGGGGGGCATCCTCGCGGGAGGCCACTCCATCGCCGACACCGGTGTGAAGTACGGCCTGTCCGTCACTGGTCTCGTGGACCCCCGCCGCCTCACTGCCAATGATACGGGAAAGCCCGGCGACAAGCTCATCCTCACCAAGGCGCTGGGTGTGGGCCTCATCTGCACGGCCAACCGCGTGGGCGAAGCTGCCCCCGGCGCCATGGACGCCGCCGTGGCCTCCATGACGACTCTGAACAAGTCTGCCGCCGAGATAAGTCGAAGCTATGATGTTCACGCGGCCACGGATGTGACCGGGTTCAGCTTCCTCGGCCACCTTCACGAGATGATGGGCGGGCGGCTGTCCTGTCATATCGACGGCAGCGCTGTGCCGGTCCTGCCGGGTGCGTGGCAGGCCGCTGACGACTGCCTTTATACCGCCGCCGGTCAGCGCAACCGAAACCACACCGGGCCTTTCGTCCGGTTTGAAAATGTGCCGTTTGCCATGCAGGAAATTTTGTTCGACCCCCAGACCTCGGGCGGACTGCTGCTTGCCGTGGCTCCGGAAGAGGCTGAAAACCTCCGGGACGAGCTGCAAAAAGCCGGCCTCCCCGCACAAATCGTGGGAGAGATCACAGAGAAGCAGGACACCGAAATAGTTGTGTCCTATCCTGAATAAAACATACGATAGAGAGGGAAAACTATGCGGAAAGTTGATGCCAGAGGGGACGCCTGCCCGCTGCCTGTAGTGAAGGCAAAGAAAGCGCTTGCTGAACTGAATGGCGCAGGCGAAGTCGAAGTGCTGGTGGACAACGAGATCGCCGTCCAGAATCTCACCAAAATGGCCCAGCAGAAAGGCTACCGGTCTGCCGCCGAAAAGCTGGCCGAGCGGGAATACCGCGTCCTGTTCACCGTGGGTGAGCCTGCGGCAGAAGAAGAGGAAGCTCCGGTCTGCACCCCTGACGCCCGCACCGATACGGTGGTGGTCATCGCGTCCGACAAGATGGGCGAGGGTGCTGAGGAGCTGGGCAAGACTCTGCTGAAGGCTTTCATCTTCTCGCTGACCCAGCAGGACAAGCTGCCCAAGACCATCCTCCTCTATAACGGCGGTGCGCACCTCACCTGCGAGGGTTCGCCCATGCTGGACGACCTCAAGGCGCTGGAGGCTGAGGGCGTCGAGATCCTCACCTGCGGCACCTGCCTGAACTTCTACGGCCTGACCGAGAAGCTGGCCGTGGGCGGCGTGACGAATATGTACGTTATCGCCGAGAAGATGCTGAACGCCGGGAACGTGGTCAAGCCGTGATCTACCTCGACAACGCCGCCACCACCCTGCAAAAGCCGTCCTGCGTGGGGAAGGCTATGCTGGATGCACTGGAACATGCGGGCAATCCGGGCCGCGGGGCGCATGAGCCGACCCTTCACGCGGCCCGGATCGTCTACCATGCCCGTGAGACACTTGCAACACTTCTCCATGCGGAAAGTCCGGACTGCATTGCTTTCACGGCCAACGTGACCCAGGCGCTCAACACAGCGCTCTGCGGCCTCGTCCTCCCCGGCGACCATGTTATCACGACGGTCTGCGAGCACAACTCGGTGCTGCGGCCGCTCTATCGCCTGCGGGAGCAGGGGGCAGAAGTGAGTTTTGTGGAGGTGGACGACACCGGGCGGCTGCGGTATGAGCAGTTCGAAAAAATTCTCCGCCCCAATACCCGCCTTGTCGTGGTGACGCACGCTTCCAACGTCACAGGCGATCTTACGGACCTTGCATTCGTCTCCGCTTTTGCAAAAAAACACGGTCTTACGCTGGTCGTGGACGCGGCCCAGACCGCGGGCGCACGGCCCATCGACGTGCAGACGCTGGGGGTGGATGTTCTCTGTTTCACCGGACACAAGGCGCTGCTGGGTCCGCAGGGGACCGGCGGGCTGTATGTCCGCCCCGGGCTGACCATGGCCCCCCTTGTGGTGGGTGGCAGCGGCATCCACAGTTTCGATGAAACACATCCCTCTCAGATGCCCACAGCGCTGGAAGCGGGGACGCTGAATGTTCCCGGCCTCGCGGGCCTCGGGGCAGGTGTGGAGTGGATACTTTCGCAGGGCGTCGAGGCTCTGCACGAAAAAGAAACGGCTCTGACACGTCTGTTTTATGAGAAGATCGTCCATGCTCCCGGTGTGAAAATCTACGGCAGTTTCGACGAAACAGACCGCGCGCCCATCGTCTCCCTGAACTTCGGACGAAACAGACCGCGCGCCCATCGTCTCGCTGAACTTCGGCGATGAGGACGCCGCCCGTGCCGCCGACATCCTCTGGGAGGACTACGGCATCTGTGTCCGGGCGGGCGCTCATTGTGCGCCCCTCATCCACAAAGCCCTCGGCACCGTGGAGCAGGGGATGGTGCGGTTCAGCTTCTCCCATCAGAACACAGAGGCCGAGGTGCTCAGAGCCGCCGAGGCGGTCTGTGAGCTGGCCGAGGAGGGCTGATATGCGCAGAAAAAGACAATACATCGTTCTTTCGTTTGCCTCTACTGCCCGCGCGATGGGCTGGGAGAAAGAGTGTACCGCCCGGGGGATCCCGGGGCGGCTCATCCCGCTGCCCAGTGAGATCACGGCAGGCTGCGGCCTCGGCTGGCGGATGCTGCCCGAGGACTGGCAGGCGTGGCAGTCTCAGCTGAACGATGCGGGCTACGATGCTGCCACACCGGTGGAGCAATAAACCATAATGGAGAAATTCTATGTCGATTCGTGAGTTTTTGGACGCTTTGCGTAGCACACAGGGGCAACATACGCTGGCCTCCGTACTGGAAGGGCCGGAAAGCGGAGCGAGGCTTCTTCTTTGTGAAGGCGTACCCGTCTGGCCCGCAAGACCGGAGGGGCTGCTGGCCCGGAATCTCCCGGCGCTGGCCGGGTGTGGTGCAAGCGGCATCCTGACTCTGGAAAATAAGCGGATCTTCGTCGAGAAATTCGGAGGCGCGCCCCGGCTCGTCCTCTGCGGCGGAGGCCATGTGGCCGAGTCCGTCGTCCGGCTGGCTGTCATGCTGGGCCTGCCCGTCACCGGTCTCGAGGAGCGGCCAGAGTACGCTGACGCCCTTCGCCGCGCCGGGGCAGAAAAGGTCCTCTGCGGTCCTTATGCCGAAAATCTCACCCAGGTGGAGGGCAGTGCGGAGACCTATTTTGTTGTCGCCACCCGCGCCCACTCCTTCGACGTGGAATGCCTTACCGAAATATACAAGAAACGATTTGCCTACGTTGGTATGCTGGGCAGCCGAAGCCGGTCGGCCCTTGTCCGCCGCCAGCTCATCGAGGCCGGAACTGCCCCGGAAAAGGCTGAGTCACTCCACGCCCCCATTGGTCTAGCCATCAAGGCGCAGACAGCGCAGGAAATCGCACTATCCATCCTCGCGGAGATCGTTGAAGTGAAAAATGGCCGTCAGCAGACGGAAGGCTTCCCGCCCGAGCTGCTGAATGCGCTGGATGCCTGCACGGGACAGGGGAAGGCTCCTGTCCTCGTGACCATCGTTTCCCGCCACGGTTCGACCCCCCGGGAGGTGGGCGCAAAGATGTTGGTGCTGCCGGACGGCAGATCTGTGGGCAGTGTGGGCGGCGGCATTATGGAATACCGTGTGCAGCAGCTTGCATCAAAAATGCAGGCAGGCGAGGCTGCGCCCTGCCAGCTGGCAGAGTATTCGGCCAGCGCAAAAGAGGACGATGCGGCGCTGGCTGCCTGCGGCGGCTCGATGAACGTGTTCCTGCAGCTGCTCAAGGAGGAAGAAAATAATGAAGCGTGATGACGTCATCCTGGTGCGCGGCGGCGGCGACCTCGCCACCGGCACCATCCATCGGCTGTGGTCGGCGGGATTGAAAGTGCTCGTGCTCGAGGCAGAGCATCCTGCCGCCATCCGCCGCCAGGTCTCGGTAAGTGAGGCCGTGTATGAGGGCGGGGCTGTCGTGGAGGGAATGCGCGCTGCCCTTGTAAAAACGCTGGATGAGGCCGTTGTGGTCTGGCAGCGCGGCGATGTGCCGGTGATGGTGGACCCGAAGGGAGAGCTCATCCCGCAGGTGCAGCCTGCCGCGCTCGTTGATGCCATCCTTGCAAAGAAAAATCTCGGAACGACGCGGGATATGGCTCCGCTGACCATCGCACTCGGCCCGGGTTTTACCGCCGGTGTGGATGTCGATTTCGTGGTGGAGACCAAGCGCGGCCACCGTCTGGGCCGTATCATCCGGGAGGGTGCGGCCATCCCCAACACGGGCGTCCCCGGAGTCATCGGCGGCTATGGTGCTGAGCGTGTCATCCACGCAGAAAAGGCCGGTATTTTCCGGAATGTGTGTGCCATCGGAGATATTGTGTCGGCGGGTGAAACGATCGCGGAAATCGAAACGCCGGACGGCATCCGCACTCCGGTGACGACCCGCATTGCGGGCATCCTGCGCGGCCTGCTGCGGGATGGCTACCCCGTCACGCCCGGCTTCAAGGTGGCTGACGTGGACCCCCGCCGGGAGGAACTGGAAAACTGCTTTCTCATCTCCGATAAGGCGCGCTGCATCGCGGGAAGTGTGCTGGAGCTGATCGCGGCAAATCTGTGGAAATAATAAAAAGGGAAGGGTCTGCTTTGGGCAGCCCCTTCCCTTTTTTACATCAAATATCCAAGCCGGTAATCCCCGAGACACACCCGAAGTGCGCCCCACGTTGAGGAGAACTCGATGCCGTGAGCCCGGAGCTTCCCGGTATCCATCGCGAGGTTGCGGGTGAGATCGGATTCCTCGATCTTCACATCCACCTGCAGTAAATTGGCGAAGCATCGCGCAGTCTCGACCATATCTCCGTCGCACTCGCTGCCGAAGTTGTAGACGCCGCCGGGCAGCTCCATCGCAGGGACGAGGTTCTCGATGACCTCCCGCACATAGCTCACGCCCCGGTAGTCATTGCGCGAAAAGTGCAGCACTTCACCGGTCTTTGCCGCTCTCAGGATGTTCAGCGGCAGGTTGCCCCGGATGGGCAGATGATAGCCCGGAAGGTCGTACATCCAGGGCAGGCGGAGCGCCACAGCATCTGGGCAGCGGGCCAGCACCCGGGCCTCGGCCTCGAGCTTGTGCTGCCCGTAGACGTTGGAAGGGGAGAGGGGCAGCGTCTCCGCCAGCGCCCCCCGCTGCGTCACGCCCGCATACACCTGGTCGGAGCTGCAGGAGAGCAGCTTTGCGCCCACCTCCTCCGCGCCCTTCGCCACCCACTCGGGCAGCAGGACGTTGGCGCGGAAGGAGTCCTCCGGCTCCTGCTGGCAGTACTGGGTGTTGGAGAGAGCCGCCGTGTGGACGATGACGTCCGGGTGCTCCTTCAAAATGAAGCGCAGCACCGCGTTTTCGTCGGCAGTGCGCAGGGTGTCGGACGGAAAGGCGCAGAGCGCAAACTGCCCCCGCCACATATCGAGAAGCGCAGCACCGCGTTTTCGTCGGCAGTGCGCAGGGTGTCGGACGGGAAGGCGCAGAGCGCAAACTTCCCCCGCCACATATCGAGGATGCGCGCGCCCACAAAGCCGCCAGCGCCGGTTACAAGGACTCGTTTCATAGGGCAGTCACCTCAGTGAACAAGGAACAGTTCCAGCACGAAGACGACGGCGCAGCAGGCCACCGACACCTGGAACAGGCTGGCCCCGAACCATGCCGCCGCAATGCCCACCACCAGCGCCACCGCACCAGCTGCCGGACTCTGGGTGGCGTTGACGATGGCCGGGAAGGTCATGACCGCCAGAGTGACATAAGGGACGTAGTACAAGAACGACTGGATGAACTGGTTTTTGATGGGCTTCCGGATGAGGGTCAGCGGCAGGATGCGGATGGTGTAGGATACTGCGAACATCACTGCGATGTAAAGCCAGTTGCTGTGGATCATTGTTCAGCCTCCTCACTCTGGGTCTTGACGGGGAATAACAGCGCACCTGCGCAGGAAATGGCCACTGTCAGGATGATGGTGCGGGTGCCGTCCGACAGGGCGGAGATGCCCGGCAGATAGGTGCAGGCAAAGCTCAGCGCAAAGCTGATGGCCACCAGCGCGGCCACGATCTTATCTTTCCGGGCCGGAGGAATGATGATGGCGAGGAACATACCGTAGAGTGCCACGCTCAGTGCGCTGACGGCCCGCAGGGGCAGCAGGTTGCCTGCGATGATGCCCAGCGCCGTACCCGAAGCCCACGCCGGCGCGGCCAGCGCGATGGCACCGTAGGTGTAGAAGGGGTTCAGGTAGCCCGGCCGGGCGATGGTGATGCCGAACAGCTCGTCGGTGACGTCATAGCCGATGATAAGCCGGTGGAAAAACGGCGTACCGGGGGCGAACCGCTGGGCCAGCGCACAGCTCATCAGCAGATAGCGGGCGTTGGCGATGAGGGTGATGATGGCGACCTCGAGATAGGTCGCGCCGCTGGCAATGAGGGCAAAGGCGGCGTACTCGCCCGCCGAAGCATTGTTGAGCAGGCTGGCCACGAAGCCCTGCAAAGGTGTAAAGCCCGCCGTCCGGGCCGCGATGCCCAGCGAGAACGACACCGCAAAATACCCCAGCGCGATCGGCACACCGTCCCGCATCCCCTCGCAGAACACCTTGCGGCTGAAAGCGTAGGGTTTGGCGGGCTGTGCGGAGCAGAGAGTCTGGTTCGACGACTCATGCGTAGTTTCCATGAGAAAAGCTCCTTTCCAATTTCAAACACAAACCCTATTATAGCATAGTTCGAGAGAAAATGACATCGGTCAGAAACGAAAAAACCACAGCTTTCACCCCTGAAAGCTGTGGCATTTTCAAGATGGACTGCTTACTTGAACAGCTTGCGGCCAGCCCAGATGCAGACACAGGCGCCGATGACCGAGACGATGATCTCACCCACGAGGCCGGTAGCGGACAGGCCCACGAGGCCGAAGAGGATGCCGCCCACAAAGCTGCCCAGGATGCCCAGCACGATGTTGCGCAGGGCGCTGGTCTCACTGCCCATGATGCGGCCTGCGATGGAACCGGCCAGCGCACCGATGAGAAGACTGAAGATAAAACTAAACATAAGTGCGATAGAACCGGCCAGCGCACCGATGAGAAGGCTGAAGATAAAACCAAACATAAGAAAAACCTCCTGAAATATGTAAAATCAGACGTTGGATGCTTCCTCCCGCGCGTAGCGGCAGATGTCCGAAAGACAGCATTTTTCGCACTCCGGCTTCCGGGCATTGCAGACGGCCCGGCCATGCATCACGAAACGGTGGCACAGATCACTGCCCTCTTCGGGCGGGACGATCTTCCAGAGCGCCATCTCCACCTTCTGCGGTTCCTTGATGCCGTCCACAAGGCCGATCTTGTTGCACAGACGGATGCAGTGGGTGTCGGTGACGATGGCGGGCTTGCCGAACACGTCACCCATGATGAGGTTCGCGCTCTTGCGGCCCACGCCGGGCAGTGCCAGCAGTTCCTCAAAGGTGGTCGGCACCTTGCAGTCGTACTTGTCCCGCAGCATCCGCATACAGGCCGAGATGTCCCGGGCCTTGCTGCGGCCCAGCCCACAGGGTTTGACGATGGCTTCGATGTCCTCGGGCTCTGCCTCGGCCAGCGCGGCCACCGACGGATATTTTGCAAACAGGTCCTGCACCACGATATTCACCCGGGCGTCGGTACACTGGGCCGCCAGCCGGACGCTCACCAGCAGCTGCCAGGCGTGGTCGTAGTCCAGCGTGCAGCCTGCGTCGGGATACTCTGCCTTGAGCCGCCGGATGACCTCCAGAGCCAGCTCTTTTTTGGCCGTCAGGTCTTCGGCAGAGACGTTCTTTCCGCGCATACATTTCCCCTCGTTTCTTGATTGGAATGGCACAAGCATATCATGTTTTGCGAAATTTGTAAATGCTTTGTCGTTTATCTGAGAATCATTTTCATTATTTCTCTTGCCGCGGCGTGCAAAATGCGCTATACTATAAAAGAGAAGGATTCTCATGATCATTTTTGGAGGGAAGACCTATGAACGAACCGCTGGCGCAGCGTCTGCGCCCCAAAACGCTGGCTGATGTCTGCGGCCAGCAGCATCTTCTGGCCGAGGGACAGGTGTTCCGCCGCACCATCGAGAGCGGTCGTATCCCCAACATGATCTTCTACGGCCCCTCCGGCACGGGCAAGACCACCGTCGCCCGCATCATCGCCGAGAACAGCGGCATGACCCTCCATAAGCTCAACGGCACTTCCTGCGGCACCGGCGACATCAAAGCAGTGCTGAAGGACATCGGCACGCTGGCCGGGGCAGGGGGCATCCTGCTCTACCTCGACGAGATACAGTATCTCAACAAAAAGCAGCAGCAGAGCCTTCTGGAGTGCATCGAGGACGGTTCTGTCACCCTCATTGCATCCACCACCGAGAACCCTTACTTTTACATCTATAATGCACTGCTGTCCCGCTGTACGGTATTCGAGTTCAAGTCCCTCTCCGCCGCCGACGTGGAACGGGGCATCCGCAACGCCCTGAAAAAGCTCTCGGAGTCGGAATCACAGCCTGTCGTGATGGACGAAGACGCCTGCGCCTACCTCGCCGAGAGTGCGGGCGGCGACCTGCGCAAGGCGCTGGGCTGTCTCGATTTCGTGGTGACGGCGGCCCCCGTGGACGAAACCGGAAAGCACATCACCCTCGAGATGATACAGCAGGTCACCCGCCGCACGGCCATGCGGTACGACCGGGACGGCGACGACCACTACGACATCGTGTCGGCCTACCAGAAGTCCATGCGCGGCTCCGACCCCAACGCAGCCCTCCACTATCTGGCCCGTCTGCTGGAAGCAGGCGACCTGCCCTCGGCCTGCCGCCGGTTGATGGTCTGCGCCTGTGAGGACGTGGGCCTTGCATACCCGCAGATCATCCCCATCGTCAAGGCGGCAGTGGACGCAGCCAACATGGTGGGTCTGCCGGAAGCCCGGCTCCCGCTGGCCGATGCCGTCATTCTCGTGGCAACCAGCCCGAAATCCAACAGCGCCCACGACGCCATCCATGCGGCCATCGCCGATGTGCAGGCGGGGCGCACCGGCCCCATCCCGCGCCAGCTGCAGAACAAGCACTTCGACGGCGAGGATGCTGCCGTCAAGGGCCAGAACTACAAGTACGCCCACGACTATGAGAACCACTGGGTGGACCAGCAATATCTGCCAGACCTGCTCAAGGACGTGAAATACTATACGTTCGGCGACAACCGCACCGAACAGGCCGCCCGGGCCTACTGGGCGAAGATCAAGGGGGAGGACAAGCTCTGAACCCGGCCTTTATCCCGATACACACCCCATCAGAAAAAGGAGAAAGACCATGCGTTATTCCAAACAGCGCGAGCTGGTACTGCAGAAAGTGGAGCAGCTCTGCGACCACCCTACTGCCGAGGAGATTTTCGACCTCGCAGCCAGGGAATGTCCCGGCCTGAGCCTTGGTACCGTCTACCGCAACCTCAACAGCCTCGTAGATGCAGGCCGCGTCCGCCGCGTCTCCATCCCGGGCAAGGCTGACCGCTTCGACCACACTCTGGGCTGGCACAGCCACCTCTACTGCAACTGCTGCGGCGGCGTCGTGGACGCCGACGTGGACGAAAAGCAGGTGATGAAGCTGGTGCGCAGCCAGAAGGGCGTCGTGCAGGACTGCGCCGTGGTGCTGTTCGGCCTGTGCGAGGCGTGTGCCGCCAAGCAGACTCAGTAAAAATAAACTCTTGCCCTCCAAGGCCAAAAAGGGTATACTATAAAGAGCTTTCTTTATAGTATCAGTATGTCTGCTGCCGGAGGTGTGTCCCCGGAGGCAGAGAAGGATGGTTTCATTGGAGTACATAGCATTTGAACATAACAACGCGGCGGCAGAGCTGGTCAAGCTGGCCTATGACACCCCGCCGCTGGCCTTCGTCCACAGCTACGGCTGCCAGCAGAATGTCAACGACGGCGAGCGCATCAAGGGCGTGCTGATGGACATCGGCTACGGCCTGTGTGACAAGCCTGAGGACGCCGACCTCATCCTTTTCAACACCTGCGCCGTCCGTGAGCACGCCGAGCAGCGTGTCTTCGGTAACGTGGGCGCTCTCAAGGGCCTGAAAGAGAAGAAGCACGGCCTCATCATCGGCCTCTGCGGCTGCATGGCCAACCAGAAGCACGTCGTGGAAAAGCTGCGACAGAGCTACCCCTACGTGGACCTCGTGTTCGGCGTGGACGGCATCGACACGCTGCCCCAGCTCATCGCTCAGAAATTGCAGAAGCACAAGCGGGTGCTCATGGAGCCGGCTCAGCGCCCCGTCATCGTGGAGAATATCCCCATCCGCCGTGAGAGCGAGTTCCGTGCCTGGCTGCCCATTATGTATGGCTGTGACAACTTCTGCACCTACTGCATCGTGCCTTATGTCCGCGGCCGCGAAAAGAGCCGCAAGCCCGGCGACATCCTCGCCGAGTTCAAGAGTCTCGTGGAGGCAGGGTACAAGGAGATCACCCTTCTGGGCCAGAATGTCAACAGCTACGGCAAGGGCCTTGAGGAGCAGGTGGATTTCTCCGACCTGCTCAACCTGCTCTGCACCGTCCCGGGCGACTACCACATCCGCTTCATGACCAGCCACCCGAAGGACGCCAGCTTCAAGCTCATCGACACCATCGCGGCCCAGCCGAAGATCTGCAAGCATCTGCATCTGCCGGTGCAGTGCGGCTCGGACCGGAAGGACGCCAGCTTCAAGCTCATCGACACCATCGCGGCCCAGCCGAAGATCTGTAAGCATCTGCATCTGCCGGTGCAGTGCGGTTCGGACCGTCTGCTCGTCCAGATGAACCGTCACTATACCGTGGAGCATTACCTCGAACTCATCGAGTATGCCCGGAAGAAGGTCCCCGGCATTACCTTCTCCAGCGACATCATCGTGGGCTTCCCCGGTGAGACTGAAGAGGACTTCCAGAAGACCCTCGAGCTGGTGCAGAAGGTGGGCTATATGCAGCTGTTCACCTTCATCTACTCCAAGCGCACCGGCACCAAGGCGGCAGATATGCCCGACCCCACCCCCCGCAAGGAGAAGACCGACCGTATGACCCGCCTGCTCAAAGTTCAGGACGACATCGCAATGGCCCTCGTGAAGGCTCAGGTGGGCCAGACCGTCCGCGTCCTCGTGGAGGGCTATGGCCGCAATGAAGGCACCCTCTCGGGCCGTCTCGACAACAACCTTACCGTCGAGTTCGAGGCTGACTCCGCCCTCATGGGCAGCTATGCGATGGTGCGCCTCACCGGCGCCCGTGCCACCGTCCTGCTGGGCGAACTTTCGGAATAATATTGATATTCTGGATACACTATCCTAATATATAACACAGGAACGATAAAAGGAGACTACTACAATGGATTGCATCGACCTTTTCAAGCGTGCCGCCATGGCACTTCAGACCGACTCCCGCTATCTGGCTATGGACCAGGCCCGCAAGATGAACGACAAGGACGAGGAACTGCAGAACCTCATCGGCGAGTTCAATCTGGCCCGCATGGACCTGAACAATGAGATCGGCAAGCCCGAGCGCAGCGATGAGCGCATCGCCGAGCTGAACCAGAAGGTGAACGACCTCTACGGCAAGATCATGGCCGATGACGGCATGGTGGCCTACAACGAGGCAAAGCGCGACTGCGAGGCCCTCGTGAACTATATCGACGCCATCATCAACACTGCAATGAACGGCGGCGACCCCATGACCGTGCAGGAGCCTTCCGCTTCCTGCACCGGCAGCTGCTCCACCTGCGGCGGCTGCCACTAAGGCTTAAACCATGAAACACAAAACGCGGCTGTGCAATGCAGGGCCGCGTTTTGCTTGCAACAGGCGGTTTTGGATGGCAAACCGACAACTAGGGGAGGAAGGTGAACGGTCATGGCAGAGCTTTCGCCCATGATGCAGCAATATCTGGAGATCAAAAAACAACATAAGGATGAGATTCTTTTCTACCGCATCGGTGACTTCTACGAGATGTTCTTCGACGATGCGCTCACAGTCTCGCGGGAGTTGGATCTGACCCTCACGGGCAAGCAGTGCGGCCTCGAAGAGCGCGCGCCCATGTGCGGCGTACCGTTCCACAGCTATGAGGGCTATGTGGCCCGCCTCATCTCGAAGGGCTACAAGGTCGCCATCTGTGAGCAGATGGAAGACCCGGCCAAGGCCAAGGGTCTTGTGAAACGCGACATCATCCGCGTGGTCACGCCCGGCACCGTCATCGAGAGCAGTATGCTTCAGGATGACAAAAACAACTACATTGCGAGTATTTTTCTGAAAGGCGGCGCAGCGGGCCTTTGCTTTGCGGATGTCTCCACCGGCACGGCCCATATCACCGAGCTCAAGCGGGAAAAGATCGCCCCGGCGGTCATTGCGGAACTCTGCCGCTACCACCCCAGCGAGGTGCTGATGAACCCGGGCCTGCTGGACTGCCGGGAGATCACTGCCTACATCAAAAAGAATATGGACTGCGCCGTCGAGCTGGTGGAAGAGGAGCGGTACGCCCCGGGCCTCGTGGCTATCTCCCTCGAGAACCAGTTTGGCCGCGACTGGGCTGCAAAGACCGGCATCGCAGAAGACGGCCTTGTCCGCCTGGCAATGGCCGCTCTGCTGGAATATCTCCATGATACGCAAATTAAAGGCGTTGAGCGCCTGAAAACGGTCATCACATATAATGAAGCTCAGTTCATGAGCCTGTCGCCGGTCACCCGGGCAAATCTCGAGCTGACCGAGACGCTGCGGGGCCGCGAAAAGCGGGGAACGCTGCTCTGGGTACTGGACAAGACCAGCACCGCCATGGGCAAGCGGATGCTCCGCAGCTGGATCGAGCAGCCGCTCATTTCCAGCGCCGCCATCAACCGCCGCCTCAACGCGGTGGAAAGCCTCGTGAACCAGACCATGCAGCGGGGCGATTTGATCGAACAGCTCCACTACATCGCCGACCTCGAGCGCCTGATGACCCGCGCGGTCTACGGTTCCGCCACCCCCAAGGAGATCTACACGATGGCCCAGACCTGTGAGCGCCTGCCGGAACTGCGGGCGCAGGCCGAGAGCTGCAGCTGTCCGGAGCTGACTGCTCTTGCAGGACAAATCGACCTGCTGGACGATGTGAAGACGGCCATCCTCGCCGCCATCGACCCGGAAGCGCCCTCCACCCTCAAGGACGGCGGCGTCATCGCCAAAGGCTACCACCCCGAGGTGGACGAGCTGCGCTCCATCCGGGACAACACCAAGGGCGTCCTCGCCCAGCTGGAAACGCGCCTGCGGCAGGAGACCGGAATCCCCAAGCTGAAGATCGGCTACAATCACGTTTTCGGCTACTACATCGAAGTCAGCAACTCCTATAAATCCATGGTCCCCGAGACCTACATCCGCAAGCAGACCCTCACCTCCGGTGAGCGCTATATCACCCAGGAGCTGAAAGAGCTGGAAAGCAAGATTTTAGGTGCGCATGAGCGTCTCATTGCGCTGGAGCACCGGCTCTTCTCGGAACTGCTGGAAACGATCGGCGGTCAGCTCGACCGCATCCAGCGGACGGCAAATGCTGTGGCCGAGCTGGACGTGCTGGCGGCGCTGGCGCAGGTGGCCGCTGAAAACAACTACTGCCGCCCTGTGGTGGATGACAGCGACGAGCTGACCATCACCGAGGGCCGCCACCCGGTGGTGGAACAGATGCTGAAAGGCAGCCTCTTCGTCCCCAACGATACCAAACTCAACTGCACCACTGACCGCTGTCTCATCATCACTGGCCCGAACATGGCGGGCAAATCGACGTATATGCGCCAAAACGCTCTTATCGCTCTGATGGCACAGATCGGCTCCTTCGTCCCGGCGTCCAGCTGTCATGTGGGCGTCGTGGACGCCATCTTTACCCGCATCGGCGCATCGGACGACCTTGCCGCCGGCCAGTCCACCTTCATGGTCGAGATGACCGAGGTGGCCGAAATTCTCAAGAACGCCACCCCCAAGAGCCTCGTTGTGCTGGACGAAATTGGCCGCGGCACCTCTACCTTCGACGGCATGAGCATCGCCCGCGCCGTCGTGGAGCATATCTCCGACCCGGCCAAGGGCCTCGGCTGCAAGACCCTCTTCGCCACCCATTACCACGAGTTGACGGATCTGGAAGGGGCCATCGAGGGTGTCAAAAACTACAACATCGCGGTCAAGAAGAGGGGAGAGGACATCACTTTCCTCCGCCGTATCATCCGCGGCCCCGCCGACGACAGCTACGGCATCGAGGTGGCGAAGCTGGCCGGTCTGCCCGGCACCGTGACCCGCCGCGCCCACGAGGTGCTGCGCACGTTGGAAGCGTCTGCCCCGAAGAACAAGGTGGAGCAGATGGATTTCGACGCCCTGCAGGAGTATTCTTCGCCTGCCGTCCCCAGCGAGATGATGGAAAAGCTCGAGGCACTGGACGTTGAGACCCTGACCCCCATCGAGGCACTGAACTTCCTGTATGAGCTGAAAAAGACCCTGAGCGGCAGCCTGAATGGCTGATTTTATTTGAAACGGAGGGAAACGAATGGCAGAGATACACGTTCTCGACAAGCATACGGCAGAACTTATCGCCGCCGGTGAGGTGGTCGAGCGGCCCGCGTCGGTCGTCAAGGAGCTTCTGGAAAACTCCATCGACGCCGGTGCGTCTCAAATCACCGTCTCCATCGAGTCGGGCGGCGTCCGTCTGATTGAAATCAGCGACAACGGCACCGGCATCGAGGCAAAATACATCCCCACGGCTTTCATCCGCCATGCCACCAGCAAGATCCGGACGGAAGACGACCTCACCAGCATCCACACGCTGGGCTTCCGCGGCGAAGCGTTGGCCTCTATCGCCAGCGTGGCCCGCGTCGAAGTGCTCACCCGCACCGAGGCCGACGAGTGCGCTTCCCTCTACCGGATCGAAGGCGGGGAAGAGCAGCCCATCGAGCCGGGTGCGCGAGGCGTCGGCACCACCATCCGGGTCTGTGACCTCTTTTTCAACACGCCTGCCCGGATGAAGTTCCTCAAAAAGGATTCCAGCGAGGGTACTTTCGTGGCCGACATCGTGGGCCATGTGGCCCTGAGCCACCCCGAGGTGAGCTTCAAGTTCATCCGCGAAGGCAAACTGCAGTATGTCACCCCCGGTGACGGCCAGCTCCGCAGCGCGGCTTATGCCGTGCTGGGCCGGGAGTTCAGCCGTGACCTCGTGGAGGTGGATAACCGTGAGGGTGGATAACCGCGAGGGCGTCTACCGGGTCTGGGGTCTCATCACCCAGCCCCGCAGCTGCCGCGCCAGCCGCAGTATGCAGTATTTCTATATCAATGGCCGCTATGTCCGCAACCGCACCATGATGGCGGGCATGGAAATGGCGTTCAAGGGTACCACGATGCAGGGCAAGTTTCCTGGAGGGATCCTGCTTCTTGAGATGCCTGCCGACCTTGTGGATGTCAACGTCCATCCGGCAAAAACAGAAGTCCGCTTTGCCCGGGAAAACGACATCTTCGACCTCGTCTACCATGCCGTCAAGCTGGCACTGAGCCAGCCGGGTACAGGGGAGAGACAGTTCGTCTTTGACAGCGAGAAAGAGGATGATGCATCCAACGAACATAAAAATAGCGGAAATAAAGAAGAAAATGCTGTAAAGAATAATAACTTTACAGGACTTTCGGCGGTGATTTCGGGCCAGGCAGAGCCGGGAAGCCTGCCACACCTGGAGGAAAGGCCTCTCCGCCCGGCGGCACCGGCAGCGTCTGTGACACCCCGCACGACACAGCCCTCTGCCCCGGAGCGGGACATCCTCCCGCTGCCCGTAAAAGCCCCGGAAAAGGCTGCGCCGGCATCGGAACACACATGGACAACGGTTGCGGCCTCCGAGCCTCTTCCGATGAACGCTGCCCTCCACAGTCCTGAGCCGCCGCAGGAGGAAAGCGTCCTTGAGCCGCCGCCCTTCCGGGCTGCGTCCAGCGAGTCACAGCTGGACATCGAGGCAGACATCGACCTGCCGGATGTCACCCGCGACCACATGGCCGCGTGGGAGCCTGCCCCGGATGAACCGGAGCGTCCGCCGCTGCCGGAGGCTTTGGATGAGCTGCAGCAGAGCGCAGCCCCGGAGCAGCTGGGCTTTGACGTTCAGGACGGCCCGGAGCCCCTGCGGTATGTGGGCGAGATCTTCCGCACCTATATCCTTGCGGAGCGGGGCGACGAGATCTGCATCATCGACAAGCACGCCGCCCACGAGCGCCAGCTCTTCGAGAAGCTGGCCGCCCACTACGGCGATGTCCCCAGCCAGCTCCTCCTGGAGCCGCTGGTGGTGGAGCTCTCCGCCGAGGAAAAGACCGCTCTGCTGACCAACCTCGACCTGCTGGAAAGCGCCGGCCTCGAGGTGAGCGATTTTGGCGGCAGCTCGGTCTGCCTGCGCTCGGTCCCCGCTGATGTGGAGCAGGGCAGTGCCGAAGATCTGTTGGTCGAGCTGGCGGCAAAGCTGGCCCATGGCAGCCGCGATGCGTTGAACGAGCGGACAGAGTGGGTGCTCCACTCCATCTCCTGCCGCGCCGCCATCAAGGCGGGCGACCACACCTCGCCGCAGGAGCTGATGGCGCTGGCCGAAAAAATTCTCTCCGGCGAAGTGCCGCCCTTCTGCCCCCATGGGCGCCCCTGCGTCCTCAAACTCACCCGAAAGGAGCTGGAAAAGCAGTTTGGCCGAATCGTGTAACAAAAAGCATCCGGTGCTGGCCGTCGTCGGCCCCACTGCCACCGGCAAGACCGCTCTCGGCGTGGCGCTGGCCGAAGCTTTCGAGGGCGAAGTCATCAGCGCCGACTCGATGCAGATCTATAAAGGATTAGACGTCGGTACGGCGAAGGTCGCGCCCGAAGAGACCCACGGCATCCCGCACCATGCGGTGGATATTCTGGAGCCGGATGAGCCCTTCAGTGTGGCGGATTTCGTGACACTGGCCGGAACGCTCGAGGCTGACATTTCCGCCCGGGGCCGTCTGCCCATCCTCGTGGGCGGCACGGGCCTCTATGTCCAGAGCTTTTTGTACGGTGTCCGTTTTGCCGCCGAGAAGACGCCGGACGGCCTGCGGGAACAGCTGGCCGCAGAGATGGCGGAAAAAGGCCCGGAGGCCATGTACAAAGAGCTGCAGACCGCCGACCCGGAAGCCGCCGCCGCCATCCACCCGAACAATCAGGTGCGGGTCCTGCGGGCGCTGGAACATTTCCGTGCCACCGGCAAGCGTCTGAGCGAGCAGAAGGCCCAGTCCCTCCCGCCGGAGCGGCCCTATCGTTCGCTGGTGCTGGGGCTGGACTTTAAAAAGGCCCGGAGGCTATGTACAAAGAGCTGCAGACCGCCGACCCGGAAGCCGCCGCCGCCATCCATCCAAATAATCAGGTGCGGGTCCTGCGGGCGCTGGAACATTTCCGCGCCACCGGCAAGCGTCTGAGCGAGCAGAAAGCCCAGTCCCTCCCACTGGAGCGGCCCTATCGTTCGCTGGTGCTGGGGCTGGACTTTCCCGATCGCACCCAGCTCTACCGCCGTATCGACCTGCGGGTGGACAAGATGCTGGACGCCGGCCTCCTCGATGAGGCAAAGCTGGTCTATGACCACCGCCAGACCTACCGCACGGCAGCGCAGGCCATCGGCTACAAGGAATTCTTCCCTTATTTTGAGGAGACGGCCACGCTGGATGCCTGCACCGAAAAGCTCAAGCAGGCCTCCCGCAACTACGCCAAGCGCCAGCTGACCTGGTTCCGCCATATGGACGGCGTGGTCTGGCTGGACGCCTCTGCGCCGGATGTTACAGCCCGGGCTGTGCAGCTGACCCGAGAATTTTTAGCGAAAGGGTGACCTTTTATGATGGATAGACCACGCTCTGATCCCGGCGCGTCCAGCGCTTTGGGCAAGCTGGCAGGCTTCGTCATCGCCGTCGTGGTGCTGGCGGGCATCTATGTGGGCTATCAGGCCCTGCAGGTGCTCTTCCCGCCCAACACCTACGAGACGGCGCTTCTTGCCACTGTGGCGGATACGGTGGACGCCGACGGCGTTCTCCTCTTCGATGAGGTCTATGTTCCCGGCGGCGGAACGCTGGGCTATCTCGCGGCCGACGGAGAGCGCGTCTCGGCGGGGGCTGCGGTAGCGCTATCTCGCGGCCGACGGAGAGCGCGTCTCGGCGGGGGCTGCGGTAGCGGAGATCTACAGCAGCCCGGAACAGGCGGGCCTCCGCCAGCAGCTCACCAGCCTGAACGACCAGATCGAGCTTCTGCAGCGCTCTCAGAATACCACCGCCACCCAGCTGGATTCCCTGAAAAAAGAGCGGGCTTCCGCGCTTTATGATATGATGGATGCGCTGGACAGCTCTGCCTACGACGAGACAGCCCAGGGCGAAGAAAACTACATCCTCGCTCAGAACAAGCTCTGGGTCATCACCGGTGAAGTCTCGGACTTCTCGGCCCAGATCGCCTCCCTCACCGAGCAGTCGGCGCAGGTGCAGGCCCAGCTGGGGGGGCCGACCCAGATCACCGCCCCTCAGACAGGTTACTTCATCCGCAGCTCCGCCAGCGGGCGGCTCAACGCCGGGGCAGACGACATCCTCGCGCTGAACACCACCGACCTGCAGGCGTATCTGAACTCTGACCCCGAACTGCCGCTGGACGGCTGCGCGGGCAAGATCGTCTCGGGCTTTGCGTGGCGGTACGTCGGCCTCTGTTCGGCCAAGGAAGGGGAGAAGCTGCTGGGCGACAACGGCAAGCCCCTGACCCGCTCGGTGAAGATAAAGTTCCCCGGCCAGATGGAGACGCCCCTCAAGGCCTCCGTCTCCGAGGTGACCATCGACGAAGCGACCGGACTGGCCCGCTTTGTCATCACCTGCGAGATCATCAACGGCGATGTGCTGCGGCTCAACCGGGCCAGCGCCCAGATCATCGTGGGCGAGACCACCGGCCTGCGCGTTCCCATCGACGCGATCCATTATCTGAAAGAGGACGGCACCGAGTCTGAGACGCAGGGCGAGAACTACATCCCGGGCGTCTATGTCAAATACGGCAATCTTGCCCGTTTCTGCAAGATCGACCCCGTGGATAATGACCATCCGCTGGTGACGGACGGCGAGTACCGCATCGTCATGCCCAGCAGCTCGGATAAGACAAAAACCGTCAGCGAAGTCCGCCTTTACGATGAGATCATCGTCTCCGGACAAAATTTGTATGATGGAAAGCTTTTGTAGTTATTGACATCTGACGCAAAAAATCAGATAATAGAAAAAGCTATTAGCAACTCTTTTTCACAAAGGGGTGCCAGGCAGCGTGAGCTGCCCGAATGAAAGGAGCAAGTTTCTATGTCTTTTGTGGACAGCCTGAAAAAAGGGCTTTTCGGCAGTGAGGACGATTACGACGATCAGTACATGGACGACGGTCCTCAGATGGTGAATAACAACAACGGTCTCGGCGTCGCAGGCAACGAGGAAGAGGACGAGCCCGAAGAGGGTGCAGCCCCCAAGCGGAACGGCAAGGTGGTCAACATCCATGCTACCACCCAGCTCAAGGTCGTTCTGGTCAAGCCTGAGCACTTCGAGGATGCCAGCACGATTGCAGACCACCTGAACAACAAGCGCACCGTCGTGCTGAATCTGGAATCCACCAACAAGGAGGTTTCCCGCCGTCTGGTGGACTTCCTCTCCGGTGTAGCCTACGCCAACAACGGCCAGATCAAGCGGGTGGCCAACAGCACCTTCATCATTACTCCCTACAATGTAGACATCATGGGCGACCTGCTGGACGAGCTGGAGAACAATGGCGCGTTCTATTGATACCCAGCAAAGCGCCGTGCGGGGCTTCGTCCCGGCGCAGAACGATGAGGAACGCTTCCTCATGCGTCATGTCGAGGACCTGGCCCGCGCCGCCTTTGGCCGGGGCATCGCCCGTTATTCGGCGTTCCTGAGCGACAGGGAACAGCAGCTGGCGCAGGCGGCACTCAACCGTGCCGGTGCGCCGGAGGAAAGCTGCCGCTTCGAGGGCGGCTGGCCCGACGCCGAGCGCCGGGTGCTCTGCCTCGAGCCGGAAGACTGCTACCCTGCAAGCCCTGTCTGCTGCGTCCGGCTCAGGTGCCGTGCGCTGGCCGGGGCGCAGCTGCCCGTCCATAAGGATTATCTGGGCAGCCTGATAGGGCTCGAGCTTCGCCGCGAGGCGCTGGGCGACATCGTCCTGCCGCCGGAGGAGCCGGGTACCGCTTATCTGTTCGCGCTGGAGCCTGCTGCAGCCCTTATCTGTCAGGAGCTGCGCAGTGTGGGCCGCACCGAGGTGACGGCTCAGCAGCTGGCGCTGGACGAAGTGCCGGAGTTTGCGCAGGCAGAGCGCCGGTTACAGACCGCGACCGTATCGTCGCTGCGTCTGGATGCTGTACTTGCCGCCATGCTGCGGTGCAGCCGGGGCATGGCCGCAGAGCTTGTGGCAGCGGGAAGGGTAGAGATCAACCATCTGCCTGTTTCCAGCGCCCATGCGCCGGTATACGAATCTGACGTGTTCACAGTGCGGGGCAAAGGGCGCTTCCGCCTCACAGCCCTGCCGGGCAAGAGCAAAAAAGACCGACAGATCATCGAGTTCTTCCAATATTGAGAAGGACGACTGGATAAAATGGAGGAGATCATTATGCTGACACCGCAGGACGTGCGCTCTGTCCAATTCGAAAAGAACCTCCGCGGCTACCGTACCGAGGATGTTGACCGCTTTCTGGATAAAGTAGAGCAGCAGCTCGAGCAGGATGCGGAGCAGATGGAGGCCCTGCGCAAGCAGGTGGCCGACCTGACTGCCGAGAACGAGACCCTGCGCCGCAATATGCAGAGCTATGAGGCCGACGGCGATATGCTCAAGAGTGCCCTCATCAACGCGCAGCGCATGGGCGAAAACGTCATCCGCGAGGCCAACCAGAAGGCCGAAGACATCCTGCACCGTGCAAATCTGCGCGGCGACGACATCATCCGGGATGCCAACGAGCTGCTGCAGAAGGCCAGCGACCGCGCCGACGAGATCATCAGCGAGGCCAACGACAAAAAGCTGGCCGAAGAGCGTGAGTATGACCGCGTTCGTCTCGAGGTCACCCGCTTCAAGTCCGACGTGCTGAACCTCTACCGCACCCATGTGGAGTCCCTGAGCCGTCTGCCGGAGTTCCAGCAGAAAGAAGAGACCCCCGCACAGGATGCCGAGGCTGAGCTGCCCGAAACCGAGGATGCCGATACCACCGAGGAAGCAGCACCCGCTGCGGACGCTGCCGAGACGGAAGACGCCGCCCCCGAGAAGGCTGGCGAGGACTTCTGGGAGAAGGACGAATCTCAGCTCAAGCTCGACCCGCCCCCGGCAGACCCCAACGCTGTCTTTCAGGGCGTGAGCTTCAGCGAATAATTCCCCAAGCATCGACAGCAAGGCACCATTTGTGTGCCGTAAAGCTGTTTTGATAAAATAAGCGCATAGCTGCGCTGTTTGCGACTGCAAAACCAATAGAGGAGAGTGTAAAACCAGTGGCTAAGAATAAGTCTCAGTACGACAGTACTCTGAATCTGCCCAAGACCCTGTTTGAGATGCGCGCCGGCCTGCCCAAGAAGGAACCGGTCATGCTCAAGGATTGGGACGACAACGACCTGTACAACCAGCTCATGAAGCACAACGAGGGCAAACCTCAGTTCATCCTGCACGACGGCCCTCCGTATGCCAACGGCAATATCCACATGGGTACCGCGCTGAATAAGATCATCAAGGACATCATCATCCGCGAGAAGAACATGGAGGGCTTCCAGGCTCCCTATGTGCCCGGCTTTGATACCCACGGCCTGCCCATTGAGCTGAAGGCCCTGTCCTCCGTCGGCGAGAAGAAGAAGGACATCTCCAAGCTCGAGCTGCGCCAGATCTGCGAGAAGTTCGCCACCGAGCACATCGACATCATGAGCGACCAGTTCAAGCGTCTGGGCGTTATCGGCGATTT
>OODC01000407.1_pt1 | contig 28937 bp, 25 predicted proteins | sample 1671711 | NCBI WGS metagenome assembly OODC01 (sample SAMN06348184, study PRJEB24527) | human gut metagenome | reverse complement strand
TATTCGTTGCTATCGCTGTATGTGGAGGCAGACCGGCAATTAAATCCATTTTGTTGTCCCCTCAAATCTTTTATTTTTCTTATCATAGGGTGGGCAGACAGTTTTTATCAAGTAAACAAAAAAGCTTTCGGAAAATTTAGAGTTTTCCAAAAGCTTCTTTTTTATTTATTTTTATTTACGCATGCCAGATATCGTTATTATATTCTGCAATTGTACGGTCAGATGAGAAATATCCTGCCTTTGCGATATTTACAATCATCTTCTTCGCCCATGTTTTTCTATCTTCATAAGCTTCTAAGGCTTCTTCTTTCTTTTTGGTATAAGCCTTGAAGTCTAAGAGTGTCATAAACCAGTCTTTATTTAACAGTTCATTCTGAAGTCTGGTTAAGTTTTCTTCATGACCGATTGCAAGCAGTTCTTTAGAAGTAATAAAGTCTACCGCTTCTTTGATTGTCTCATCTTTTTCGTAGAAGTCTTTAGAAACGTAGTCTGCATTTTCATAGTGTTTGATTACTTCTTCACTGGAAGCTCCAAATACGAAGATATTGTCATCACCTACCAGTTCATGGATTTCTACGTTTGCACCATCTTCTGTACCGAGAGTCAGCGCACCATTTAACATGAACTTCATGTTTCCTGTTCCACTTGCCTCTTTAGAAGCCAGAGAAATCTGTTCTGAAATATCACATGCCGGAATCAGTTTTTCTGCTTTTGTGACATTGTAGTTTTCAATCATAACAACCTTTAAGTATGGACTCACTTCAGGGTCATTGTTGATTAATTCCTGTAAACATAAAATCAGGTGAATGATATCTTTTGCAATCACATAAGCCGGTGCTGCCTTTGCTCCAAAAATAACTGTGATTGGAGTAGATGGTTTCTTACCCGCCTTGATTTCTTTATATTTATGAATCACATATAATGCGTTCATCTGCTGACGTTTGTACTCATGCAGACGTTTAATCTGAATATCAAAAATAGATTCCGGATTCAATTCTACATTTTGAGTCTGTTTTAAGTAATCGCAGAGTGCTTTTTTATTGTCTCCTTTTACACTCAGTAATTTTTCAATGACTGCATCATCATCTTTGTAAGCCAGGAGTTTTTCCAGTTCTTCTGCATTTTCTCTGTATCCGGTTCCGATTAATTCATCAAGCAGAGCAGTCAGTTCCGGATTGCAGTGAATCAGCCATCTGCGGAATGTAATTCCATTTGTTTTATTATTGAATTTTTCCGGATAAATCTTATAAAATGCATTTAACTCTGTATCTTTTAAGATTTCTGTATGCAGAGACGCTACACCATTTACACTGAATCCGTAATGAATATCAATGTGTGCCATGTGTACCACATCATTTTTATCAATAATTACAACACTTTCATCATCGAATTTTCTTCTTACTTTATCATCTAAAATTTCGATAATCGGAACCAACTGAGGAACAACTTTCTTTAAATATTCCATCGGCCATTTTTCAAGTGCTTCTGCAAGAATGGTATGGTTTGTGTAAGCACAGGTTTTAGTTACAATCTCAATCGCTTCATCCATCTGAATTCCACGTGCAACCAGCAAACGAATTAATTCCGGAATGACCATAGTTGGATGAGTATCATTAATCTGGATAACCGCATATTCATACAAATCATGCAGATTTGAACCACGTGCCACACATTCATCCAGGATTAACTGTGCACCATTACTTACCATGAAATACTGCTGATAAATACGCAGCAGACGACCTGCATCATCACTGTCATCCGGGTATAAGAACAGTGTAAGGTTCTTTTCGATTTCTTCTTTATCAAAATCAATTCCTTCTTTTACAATGCTGTCATCTACAGATTCTAAGTCAAATAAGTGAAGTTTATTGCTCTGATTGTTGTATCCGGTTACTTCAATATCATACATTCTGGAATTTACAGTCAAATTTCCAAACGTTACAGGATAGCTTACTTCCGTTTTTGTCAGCCAGCTTTCTTTTTCAATCCATGGATTTGGAACTGCATTTTGTAATTCATTTTTAAATTCCTGTTTAAATAATCCAAGATGATAATTTAATCCAACTCCATCTCCGCTTAATCCTAATGTTGCAATAGAATCAAGGAAGCAAGCAGCCAGACGTCCCAGCCCACCATTTCCAAGAGATGGTTCCGGCTCGATTTCTTCAATTTCGCAGATATCTTTTCCATTTTCTGCAAGCATTTTTTTCACATCGTCATAAATACCAAGGTTAATCATGTTATTGGATAATAATTTACCAATTAAAAATTCTGCTGAAATATAATAGATTTTTTTCTTCTTTACCGGTACTTCTTTATCCTTCGCCATGTTCTGAACAACATGTAACAGTGCATAATACACTTCTGCATTAGATGCTTCTTTGACTGTTTTTCCAAGTTTTGTTTCTAATAATTCCTGAATTTTCATCATAAAAAAATCCTCCATCATTTTCTTTCTTTATCTTGCTCTAAATTCTATTTTCCTGTTATCCTGTCGTGTTTCTTATCTGCATTTTACTATGCTTTTTCAATTATTTCTTGCAAAATACTCTCTATTTATAATACAATACTATCAAAATATAATTTACAAATTTTGTATAAAAATGGAGGAATTTGTTCATGAACCTCACAGAATACCAAAATTACCATGAGTCAAAATCTCATACTTCTCTCGAATTTCCTTATAATACTTACCTTTGCTGTATCCCTATGGACTTTACGCATGTTCCCATTCACTGGCACAATGAAATGGAATTAATTGTCATCCAGAAAGGCAGTGGAATCATCTCTGTAGACTTTATTACCCATGAAGTAAAAGCCGGAGATATTGTGTTTGTGCTTCCCGGACAACTCCATTCCATCAGGCAAAAAAAAGAAGCACGGATGGAATATGAGAACATTCTCTTTCATCCATCTATGCTTCTTTGTGGTGAACCGGATTTGTGCGGAACAAATTTCATTCTTCCTCTTATGGAAAATCCTGCTACCATTCAGACCTTTCTCACTCCAGATGCCCCTGCTTATGAATCTCTTTCCGGATGCATCCGAAAAATCGATAATCTCTGCGATTCCAGACCAAAAGGCTATCAGCTTGCAGTCAAAGGCTGGCTCTTCCAGCTTATGTTTTATCTTGTGTCCAATCAGCAGACACTAAAACAGCCTTCTCAGTCTCACCAAAAACATATGGATAAACTAAAAACCATTTTAAAATATGTCGAAGAACATTACAACGAGCCTTTAAGCATTGAAGATATGGCAAATCTCATTCATTACAGCAAATCTCATTTCATGAAATTTTTTAAAACACATATGAATATGGGATTCACCCAGTATCTCAATCATTATCGAATGAGCATGGCGGCAAAACTTTTAATTTCGACCGATGATTCTGTTTTGACGATTGCAGTCTCTTCCGGCTTTGATAATCTTTCATATTTTAATCGACTCTTTAAAAGAGAATTTCATATGACGCCACGAGAATACCGTCGTCAGCAATGATACGTTTGACACTTACATGATTCTTTTCAAAAAAACCTTATTGAGCTTCCGTTTTTTTAACTCAATAAGGTTTTTGTTCTATCTTGATTCTATTTTTATTTTACTTGCTTTTCACTGCTTCTGCAATTTTCTCTACAACTACACAAAGCACAACTGTAATCACCATATCCGGTAATGTGTTTCCCACCGGTGTATCTACCTGCATCAGCAGACGATAAATCACAAAACCAACAAGCCACACCGCCAGATTTCTCCACTGAAATGCAGATTTTTGGGCATCTGCCTTTTTTAACATAAAGTAATCTGCAATTTGCACTGCAATCATCGGTGCAAACACAGAACCAATCAGATATAAGAAATTTGTAATGTTATCCATTGGATACACAATTGCGGCAATCGTTCCAATTACCGTAACGACAATTGCCGCCCATTTTTCCTGGATTTTAGAGGAAATCGATACACTCGAAACTCCTGCGGAATAAGCATCCAAAAAGGTAGTTGTAACTGTAGAAAATACAATAATTAAAAGTCCCACAATACCAAAACCTGTTTTTAACATAATCTGCGCAATGTCATATTCACCGGTAAAAATAGCTGCTCCCATACCAATCATATACATAAAAATGCTGACCAGACTGTAAACAACTACACTTGCAAATGTCGCTGCAAATGGTTTTTCTGCTTCTCTTGTATAGTCACTGATCAGTGGCAGCCAGGAAAGCGGCATTGCTACTGCAAGCTCTACTGCGGCTCCAAATGTCAGACTTCCATCATCTACAATTGCCGGCATGCTTCCATTTCCAAAAAAGATAACTTTAAAAAGTACCAACGATAAGATAAAAAGTGCAGTCATTGCAACGGTGTTTAATTTACCAAGATTTGTAATCCCAATCAGAATCCATACAATAATCAGAACACCGATAATAATCGCCCAAATCCAAATGCCGGTATGTAACACACCATCTGCTGCAAGTGCACCGTCATAAATCATAATTGCAGTCCAACCCACAAGCTGTAAGACATTTAAGATGGCAAATAAAAGGCTTCCCCTTTCACCAAAACTCATTTTTACTGTTTCCATGGCACTTTTACGTTCTTTTGCACCAATCATTCCCGCTGCAAACATCATAAGTCCGCCAATCAGATGTCCCAGTAAAATCGCTGCCATTGCTTTTCCAAAGCCAAGTGGTGCAAAATAAGTACCGGTCAGGATTTCAGCTAAAGATACCCCTGCACCAAACCAAATCAGTCCGTTTGAAAAAACGGAAGTTCTCTTTTCACTCATCCCTCGTACTCTCCTTTGACTGCAAACGCATGATTCATCGGTCCGCTTCCTTTTCCAAGGTCAAGCATAGCGGCAAGTGCGCCGGAAATATAATTTTTTGCATATTTTACGGAAGTTTCCAAATCTCTTCCTTTTGCAAGATTTGACGCAATCGCTGAAGAAAGAGTGCAGCCGGTTCCGTGTGTATTAGAATTATCAATTCTCTTTCCATGGAACCATACCGGCGCTTTTCCTTTTTGAAAAAGCAGGTCGTTCGCATCATTTAACTGATGTCCGCCTTTTAATAAAACTGCACAGTCGAATTTCTCACAAATAAGCTCTGCTGCTTTTTCCATATCTGCTTCTGATTTAATTTCCATCTCAGAAAGAACTTCTGCTTCCGGAATATTTGGAGTAATCACTGTTGCAAGCGGTAATAGTTTACTTTTCAATACACTAATAGCATCTTCACTAATCAGTCTTGCCCCACTGGTTGCCACCATAACAGGGTCTACTACGATATTTTTTGCGTGATACTCAGTCAGTTTTTCTGCAATGGTTTCAATCAGCTCACTTGAAGAAACCATTCCTGTCTTAATCGCATCCGGATAAATATCTGTAAAAATACTATCAAGCTGCTCTGCCAAAAATTTTGGTGTTACCTCCATAATATCTGTTACGCCAGTTGTATTCTGAGCAGTCAACGCCGTAATCGCACTCATCGCATACACGCGATTTGCGGTCATTGTCTTAATATCTGCCTGAATACCGGCGCCTCCACTGGAATCACTTCCAGCAATTGTTAATGCTGTGTACATAAATTCTTCCTCCTTGTTTTTTGCATTAATTTTATAGAGCGACACAAGGTGGTGCCCCCAATCCGCCGCTGTTATGCCTTGAATCTTTCAATGTATTCAAAAATGCAGGAACCCAACGAAAGATTCCTGCATCTAAAACACATATCTGTGATTCATTATCTCCCTACGTTGGCATTGCCCAAATCAGGTTCTGGGTTAAAGCATCCGCTTACTCTCAGCCTGCTTATGCAAGCACCCCGCTTTTTATAACAATTTTATTATACACCCTTATCTTGAAATTACAAGTTTTTGATGCTATTTTTACCTTGAACCCAAATAGCAGGTGCAACTGATATGATAATCTGTCGCACCTGCCATCTTCCTTCATCGTTCTTACGATCGAGGTAAAGCCTTTTCCACTCCAATAATTTGTTATATGCTTTTCTTCAAGATTTCAATCTCGCATTTTATGACTTTCTTCAAGATTTTATTTTACGTTTTTATGACTTTCTTCAAAATTTTATTTTTCTACCGGCTCATCCATCTTGCCCAGGCTGCCAGCCCTGCTCCATGTTTTATTTCACCTGATGCCACCATTCTTTTAAATTCTTCTATCGAGACTTCATGAAGTTTCAGCACCTCTGCCGGGTTCAAAGATTCCTCCCCCTGTTTTCCACAACGAATTGCAAAAAGATGGATTTTCTCATTTGTCGAACCAAACGACGGATAAAACTCTCCAAGCGGAATTACCTCTTCTGCTTCATATCCCGTTTCTTCTTTTAACCCACGTACTGCTGCCTGCTCTGCTGTTTCCCCCGGGTCTATCAGTCCTCCCGGAAGCTCCGTCTGCCACAAGCTGATTGGATAACGATATTCCTTCAGCGTAATAATATTTTCTCCATGAAACGGAAGAATACTTACTCCTTCAATCATTTCAAGATAATCATAAGGTCGGATCTGATTTTTCACCCGTACTTTATCCTGTACAAGTGTAAAGCGACCCAGCTTTATTTTCTCTGACTCTACTGTTTCAAATGGACTTTTTATTTCCTTCATATTTCTTCCCCATTTGTCTTAATGACATGTTTATACCAATACGCCGAATCCTTTAGAATTCTCTGCTGATTACGATAATCCACATACACAAGTCCAAATCGGTCAGAATAACCTTTTGCCCATTCAAAGTTATCCATCAATGACCACTGGAAATATCCTCTGATATCCACCTCTGTTGCAGCTCTTTTTAGTTCATGCAGATATCTTCCAAGAAAATCAATTCGATTCGGATCATGCACTTTTCCATCCAGTGAAATCACGTCATGGCAAGATAAACCATTTTCTGTGATATAAATTGGTTTTTGATATCTTTCATATAAAAATTTTGGTCCCCAATATAAACATTCCGGAGTAACCGGCCACTGTATCGCTGTTTTCGGAAAACCTTCATATCTTTGAACGGCCTCCGGCTTTCCATTCTCTCCCATACGATAAGCGCAGCCATTATAGATATTTTGTCCATAGACATCAATTGGTTCAGAAATTAATTTCATATCTGCATCTGTAATTTTCGGAAGATATTTTTCATAACGAACCAAGCCTTCTTCCGGATAATGTCCAAGCAGTACCGGGTCAGACCACCACGCTACATTCCAGGTCCAGTTACTGTCATCTTCCTGCATGGAAAAGTACATCTGTCTTGCGGCTTCAATATCTTCCGGACGGTTAGTCTCAGGATAGCAGACAGAAGAAGTCGGAGCATATCCAATCGTCAGCTTTTGTTTTCCATAAGCGCGAAGCATCTGCACTGCACGCCCATGTGCTTTTAATGCATTATGTGCCATCTCAAACGTATCTCTTAACGGTGCTTTTACACCCGGCGCATGCTCTCCTGTAAGAAAGCCAAGTCCTACGAAACACTGTGGTTCATTTAAGGTAAAGAAATGTGTTACTCGATCAGTAAAACGCTCTGCGACAAGCTTTGCATATTCTCCAAACCACTCCACAATTTGCGGATTCATCCAACCTCCTCTTTTATAAATCTCATAAGGAAGTTCCCAATGATACAGCGTAATATAAGGTTCTATCTCATTTTCCAGCAACTCATCAATCAGTGCATTATAAAATGCGATTGCTTTTTCATTCACTCTGCCATATCCTTCCGGAAGTACACGTGACCAATCAATTGAAAAGCGATACGCTTTTAAACCGATTGCTTTCATTAGCTGTACATCTTCTTTGTATCTGTGATAATGGTCACATGCAACCTCTCCTGTATGTCCGGAGTAGATCTTTCCTGGTTCTTTTGTATATACATCCCAGATGTGTTCCCCTTTTCCATCTTCTGTCACGGCACCTTCAATCTGGTAAGCACTTGTTGCAGCGCCCCAGACAAAGTTTTCTGGAAATTTAACTTCTGTTTTTGCCATTATTTTCACTCCTGTTCTTGTTTTAATCTTAAAGCAAACTTGCAGCTCCAATCATTCCGGCATCATTTCCAAGTGCTGCGCAGTCTGCAACATGTGGATAACTGCTTTTATCTTTTATAATCGGAACACGATTGGTTACAGCAAGTGCTTTTTCAATGTGTAAATCTCGTTTTTTTCCATCTTTTCCCACTCTGCCGTAATCATACACACGATAAGTCACATTCGAATTTTGCTGAATTTCAGCAATCAAAATGCCTGCGCCAATCGCATGAATGGTTCCGGATTCAATAAAAAGCACATCTCCTTTTTGTACCGGAACTGCATTTAATACTTCAAGTAATGTGTCTTCTTCGATTCGTTTTGCAAACTCCTCTTTACTGATTTCTGTTTTAAAACCATAATACAAATAGGCACCCGGATCCGCATCCATGACATACCACATTTCTGTTTTTCCGTACTGGCCTTCATTTTTCAACGCATAACGATTACTTGGATGCACCTGTACGGAAAGACTTTGTTTTGCGTTAATAAATTTTGTCAAAATAGGAAAATCTCGGAATCTTCGGCAGTTGAGTCCAAGCACTTCTTTGCCTTTGATATCGATATATTCCTGCAGTGTTTTCCCTGCATACATTCCATTTGCAATATAAGATGGCCCGTCCGAATGACAGGAAAGCTCCCAGGCTTCTGCAAGTACCTTTCCATCATATTTTACACCATACTCTTCTGCCAGTCTATGACCACCCCACAGATAATCTTTACAGCTTGGTTTCAATTTTAAAATACTCATCTTTTATCCGCCTCTATCATTTCTCACTTAAACAATCAATATATTTCTGACACATTTCTTTATGGATTCCGGTCGCCTGAAAAACAAGCACAAGGTCTTCTTTCTCTGTTCCATCAAGCTCACTTTCCAGTTTTGTACCAGTTAAATCAGTTGCTTTTGTTCCTCCAGCTTCACAGCGATTCAAGTCTTTTATCTCAAATTCATCGGCAGAGTAATACTCTCCGCCAACACTGGTGCAGTATTTCAGAAAGTCTTTTGTCAGAATCACTGCATCTAATTCTCCCTTAGACCACTGGAAGAAAAATTTATCAAATCCGCTTTCATTTCCTGCATCCTGTTTTTCTTCAGTTTTCTTATAAGAAATCACATAGTCTGAATCAAATACGATTCTTTTTGCATCAAGACCTGAAAATGTGGCAAATTCTTCTGATAAAACTACATCCCTGTCTGAATCAATTTTCTGATTCACCAAGGCACATTTAAAAAACGGTTTTTCTTCTGGAAATGCAAAATGGACAACCAGGAAAATCAAGAGAGCAAGGACTGCAAGAATGCCTAACATATGGTACCAAATAACATTTTGTTAACACTTAATTAATTTAATCCCGATTTTTTAGTAGTATTTGCCATATTCTTGCATATTTTAACTTAATTTAAGATTAATAATTATTATTTTTTTTTAGTAAAAAAGACCAGTGAGTGCATATTCTCACCAGTCTTTTAAGTTCTTTAATTAATTTACTATTTAAGTTTTACACTTTTCTTAATCACCATGTGGCCAGATACAATGTCCATTCCATGTCCACGTTTTGGATTTTTAATCTGTTTCAGCACTTTTTCTAATGCTACTTTTGTCATTGCTTTTGTATTTACTTCATAAGTTGTAATCTCTCTATCCGCAAGTCCTGGATAGAGATAATTATCGAATCCAACAACAGAAATATCTTCCGGAACTTTATATCCTCTTTCATTCAGCTTATCAATCAGCATATACGCTGCAAGGTCACAGCTACAGACAAAGCCTTTCGGCAGTCTCTTTGGAAGTTTAAATCCCATCTGTCCCAGTTCACCCCTGTCCTCAATGAGCCACTGTGGTTTTATCTCTTTTTTGTGGCTCATCATTGCTTTTAAGAATCCGCAGTATCGATCCATAATACTGCTTGTTGAATAAATCGAGCCGACAAAGCCAAGTTCTTCAATTTCCTGTTCAAACATGAATTCTGTCAACAGATATGTTCCATAAAAATTATCGGTAACGACTGCATCCTTTGCAAAGTCTTTATCATAATAATCCAGAAATACCACCGGAATCCTTGCTGTTTCTGTCAGCTTTACAATGTATTCTTTATTAATTTTTCCAAGAACAATCAGTCCGTCCACTTTATTTTCTTCCACACATGCCGGAAGTTTTAAAGTATTCCTTTCATCTTCTTTTCTTAAGATTTCAACTGCTGCAAAACAGCGTTTTTCTGTTGCAGCTACCGCAAGTTCCTGATACATTTTCCAATAAAATGTTTCGTATTGTGCAAGATAATTTTCTGCAATAAGCACACCAACTGTATAACTTGCTTCTCCTGCTGCCTCTCTTGCTTTCTGTTTTCGTTCTGACAAAATCTGATAGCCCATCTCACTTGCCACACTTTGAATCTTTTCACGCAGTTCTTCACTGACACCTTTATTTCCGGCAAGCGCATTATGAACCGTAACCGTGCTGACGCCCACTTTTTTCGCAATGTCTGCCAGCCTGACTTTTCCCATCTTTTTCACCTCATCTATTCTTTTAATCTTTTTCATCTACTTAAATTTAAGTTAATTATAAAGGGGTTGGGCTTAAGCTGTCAATGGACAAAAAAAGAAGACGAGCCTCGGTGATTTCGACCACCTGTACTCGTCTTTTTTATATTCTTATATTTTTATATTTTTAAATTACTCCATACTTACTCGCTCAATATGCATCGCAAGATATCCAATCTCAATCTCTTCCAGTTGAACCCGAAGTGCCTTACTCAAATGGTCACAGACAATTCTTGCAAGTTCATAAGACTGTGGAAAATTGTGCTCCACATAATCATTCATATTTACTTTCAGTGACTCTTTATTTAATGCCCGTGCTACCATGAATTTTACATGGTTCATCAAACGGTTATAACTCAAAGACATTACATCAATATGAATCTTTCTCTGTGCTTCAATCAGCGAAATGCATTCTCTTACCGCTCTTGCCATCTGCATAGAAACCGCAACGGACTCTTTTTCAAGCGCTGAATGAATATGCAGTGCGACATATCCAATCTCATCATCCTGCACATCAATTCCTTTTTCTTTTTTTAAGCGTTCTTTTAGTGCCAGCGCGACTTTAAATTCTCCATAGAATAACGTCTTAATATCCTGGGTTAAAGGATTTGAAATCTGTTCTCCCTTTTGCATTCGTTTTACTGCAAACTCGATATGATCTGCCATCGGAAACAAAATGCTCTGATCAATTGTTCCAAACTGCTCTCTTGCCCGATTTAAAATCTGATTTGCCATTTCCAGATATTCAGGCTCTATACTCCTTGCCAGTTCAGATGCAGCTCCTCTTGATGAAGTTTCCTGCAACGAATAAACGGTACACTCTTCTGGTTGTTCCATTCGTTCGCCTACTTTTTTTCCGAACCCGACTCCTTTTCCGAGCAACACATATTCTTTATTATCCTTCATATCAAGCGCAATCACACCATTATGATTTAAGACTTTGCAAATACGATACACCGTTCTCCCACCTTTTCCCAGGATTCCCCCGTTTTTTTCTAAAACCTTTTTGACCCCAACTTTCTATCTCTACTTTAGCATATTTTTTGTTATTTTCCCACTGAAATTTCAGTTTTTTGAGAACTCACAAATTCTTTTTCTCAGTTTCAAAATCATACCCGGAGCAACAGAGAGCTCATCCACTCCCATCTTCATAAATTCATCGGTAAGTTCCAAATCTGCACCTAACTCTCCACAGATTCCAGCCCATTTTCCATATTTATGAGCGTTTTCCACTACCATTCGAATCATCATAAGGATTGCCTTATGATGCGCATTATAGAAATCATCCAGTTTCTCGTTCTGACGGTCAATAGCCAGCGTATACTGAGTCAAATCATTCGTACCAATACTGAAGAAATCTACCATCTGTGCCAGGTCTTCACTAATCATAACTGCCGCCGGAGTTTCAATCATTACTCCCTGTTCCGGTACTTTATACGGAATTTCTGCGGCATCCAGTTCCTGTTTTACTTCTTCCACAATCGCAAAAATCTGCTCTACTTCTTCTGTAGAAGTAATCATTGGATACATAACAGACAGATTGCCATAAACTGCTGCACGCAGCAGTGCACGAAGCTGGGTCTTGAAAATCTCCGGCTGTTTTAAACAGATACGGATTGCACGATAACCAAGTGCCGGATTTTCTTCTTTTCCAAGATTAAAATAATCTACCTGTTTGTCTGCTCCAATATCAAGGGTACGGATAATGACTTTTTTGCCTGCCATCAACTGCAATGCCTGCTTATAGGCATTAAACTGCTCTTCTTCTGTTGGAAAATCTGTTTTTCCAAGATATAAGAATTCACTTCTGAATAACCCGATTCCTTCGGCATCATTTTCCAATACACTGGCAATGTCGCCTACACTTCCGATATTGGCATAAAGATGCACTTTCTTGCCGTCTGCTGTTACGGTTTCTTTTCCTTTTAATTCCTGCAGCAGTTTTAATTTTTCTGCTTCTTCACGCATTTTTGCTTCTGTTTGTTGCTTTACTCCTTCTCCGGGTTCAACAACAAACTTTCCTTCAAATCCGTCTACAACGGCTTCCATTCCGGTTTTCAACTCTTCTAAATCAACCGGAACACCAATCAATGCCGGAATATTCATCATTCTTGCAAGAATTGCCGTATGGGAATTCGTAGAACCATGAACGGTCACAAATCCAAGAATTTTTTCTTTATCCATCTGCACAGTCTCACTTGGAGAAAGGTCATCTGCAACAATGATGGATGGCTCCATTTCACTTAAATCAACAGAAACATCTCCTCTTAAGTTTTGAACCAGACGATTCGAAATATCTTTTACATCTGCTGATCTTGCCTGCATGTATTCATCATCCATACTTGCAAAAATTTCCGCAAAGTTATCACCGGTTACTGCAACCGCATACTCTGCGTTTACCAGTTCTGTCTGTATCATATTCTGAATTGCATCCTGATAATCTTCGTCTTCCAACATCATCTGATGCACTTCAAAAATTGCTGCACTTGCTTCTCCGACTTCTTTTACCGCTTTATCATATAAATGCTGTAACTGTGCCTGTGAATCTGCAACTGCCTGTTTTATCCGTTCTATTTCCAGCTTGGCATCCTCGATTTTTTCACGTTTTACCTGAACATCATTCTTTTTTAATACCGCAATCGGTCCGATTGTCAGACCTCTATACACGGACTTTCCTCTATATTCACGTTCCATTTTCGTTTCCTCTCTTAAAAACGGCCAGATAAAAATCTGACCGCCATTTTTTTATAGATTTTCCTTGAAAAATATTTTTATTTTTATAAGTTTTCTTCGAAAAATGCTTTCATTCCTTCAAATGCTGCCTCTTCGTCGGCACCATCAATTTCTACTCGAACATCCTGTCCGCATTTTACACAAAGTCCCATAACTGCCATCAGTCTTGTCACATCCACTGTTTTTTCCCCTTTGCTGATTGTAATAGAACTTTCATATTTCTTTGCCTCTTTTGCAAGAATACTTGCCGGTCTTGCGTGAATTCCCTGTTCATCTTTAATTGTGTAAGTAAATTCTTTCATGATAATTTCTCCTTTTATTTTTTATTTTCTTATTTTTTTATGCTTCATAAATATCAATTGCATATAACGGTTCTCCCGCTTTAATTTCTCCGCTTGCAAGCAATCTGACTTTCTGATTATCCTCTAATTCTGTACACAAAATCGGAGAACATAAAGAAGGCGCATTGGCTTTAAGATACTCAAGATCAAGTTCCAGCAATTTATCACCTTTCTTTACTTTCTGTCCGTTTTCTACAAAGCAGGTAAATCCTTTTCCATCCAGTTTTACGGTATCAATTCCGATATGCAGTAACATGGAAAGTCCGCTGTCACTCATAAATCCGATTGCATGCTTTGTATCAAAAACAAAAGCAATTTCCCCATCTTCCGGAGCAACAACTACAGGATTTGTAGGTGTTACCACCGCTCCGTCTCCCATCATTTTTCCTGCGAATGCATCATCCGGAGCATTTGCCAGGTCATCTGCAATTCCGGTAATCGGGCTGGAAACGATAATCGTTTCTTTTACTTTTCCAGTCTGTTTTTCTTCTGTTTTCTCTTCTGTTTTTGAATCGGCTGTTTCTTCCATTGTATGAAGTTCTTCATCCGGAGCTGTTTCCAGATAATCTTCAAAGTTTGATTTAATTACAGTAACTTTTGGTCCGTAGATAATCTGCACACCATTTCCTTTATGCACCACACCGGATGCTCCCGTTGCTTTTAAAATTGCATCATTTACCAGCTCTGATTTATGCACGGTACAACGAAGTCTGGTTGCACAACAATCTACGTCTGAAATATTTTTCTTACCACCAAGACCTCTTAAGATTCCTTCAGAAACCTGGTCCTCTGCAGATGCACTTTTTTCTCCTTCTTTTCTGGCATTGACATCTGCTCTTGTGTAAAGTTTTACTTCTTCTACATCATCTCTACCCGGAGTTTTTAAATCTAATTTTTTAATCAGGAAACTAAACAGCACATAGTAAACAATGAAGTATACCACTCCGACAACTACAATCCAAATCCAATTTGTCTTTTTATTTCCCTGTAAAATACCAAATAAGAATAAATCAATAAATCCACCGGAGAATGTCATTCCTACTCCGACTTTTAAGATATGCATCAGCATATAAGCAAGTCCGGCAAATACACAGTGAACTCCGTATAATAATGGTGCTACAAACAAGAATGTAAATTCAAGTGGCTCTGTAATACCTGTCAGCATAGAAGTTAAAGCTGCAGATAAAAGCAGACCTTCTACCGCTTTTCTTTTTTCCGGTTTTGCAGTACGATACATGGCAAATGCAGCTCCCGGAAGACCAAAAATCATAAGTGGGAACTTACCTGACATAAATCTTGTAGCAGATACCGCAAAATGTTCTACACTCGGATCAGATAACTGTGCAAAGAAGATATTCTGAGCACCTTCTATCATCTGTCCGCCTACTTCTAAGGTACCACCAACTGCTGTCTGCCAGAACGGAAGATAAAATACGTGATGAAGACCAAACGGAATTAAGAGACGTTCCATAAATCCATAGACCCAGGTACCGGCATAACCGGAACGAAGTACTAAATCTCCAACTGCATAAATTCCTGCCTGAATGGTCGGCCATATAAAAAACATTGCAATACCAACCACTACATAGACAAGCCCTGAAATAATCGGCACGAATCTGGTTCCTCCAAAGAAGGATAATACCTGAGGCAGCTCAATTTTATAAAAACGATTGTGAAGCGCTGCAACACCAAGTCCGACAATAATACCTCCAAATACACCCATCTGTAAGGAAGTGATTCCACATACATCTGTAGTTGCACCGGAAAGCATAGCTTCTGCTCCGCCATTAATATCAATTAATGCTCCAATAGATGCATGCATGATGAAAAATGCGATTACCGCTGAAAGTGCGGCAACTTCTTTTTCTTTCTTTGCCATTCCGATTGCAACTCCCATTGCAAATATAATCGGAAGATTCGTAAAAATAATATTTCCTGCGGCATTCATAATCTGTAAAACCTGATTGATTATGGTGCCAGGTCCCATTACATTTAATAAGCCATATGCTTTTAACATGGTCTCATTTGTAAAAGAACCACCAAGTCCCAGTAACAGACCGGCTACCGGAAGGATTGCGATTGGAAGCATAAAAGAACGTCCAACTCTCTGCAAAATTCCAAAAATCTTGTCTTTCATGATTTTCTCCTCTTTTCTTTTTTTTAGTATATCCGTTTTTGAGTTCTTATATAGGCAAGTCTTTTTTAGCCGGCTGTTTTCCACAAAATTTTTTTATGGAATAAAAAAAGGCACTAACCCTACACAAATATCTCAAAAAAAAATATTTATGCACAGTTAATGCCTGCTTGCTCAGTAACACACTATGACTGAGATTATTTATACCATAATTTAAAGTTGAAGTCAATCATTTTTGCAAAAAAATCATCTTTAATTAGTAACTGGGAAATTCAATACAATTCGATAGGTATCTTCTGTAATTGTTACTTCTGTATATCCATGCATCTGCTTCATCATAAGTTCGATATTTTTTAAGCCAATCCCTGTTCCTTTCACATAAGGATTCGGTTTAATGACTTCATTTTGAAAGTCTAATCCAATATAATCCGGTGCATAATTAATTTTTAAGTAAACCGGTTTTTCTTTTGCTCCATATTTTTCCATGTTTGACATGAGATTATTCATAATTCTGCCAAAATAATTTGTATTAATACGAACCTTAACCGGATGCCAGTAAACATCTTCAATATCTATTTTGAACTTATTACATTCAAGGAACGCACAAAACTCTGACAGATAATCTTCAAACGCACTTTTTGCTATTTCCGCCTCTTCTAATTCTGCATTTGTTTCATTACTTACAAGAAAATATTCAAATAATTGATCTGAAACAGAACGTAACTGCTCTGCCTTATCAAATGCTTTGGAGGCATATTCTCCCGCAGGTTTTCCTTCTTTTTCCATTTTTTTTATAATTTCAAGATAAGAAAATAAACCCGTAAGAGGAGTTCTCATGTCATGTGCCATTCCCAGAACCAGTGCATCCTGAGCTTCTTTCATTTTCTCCTGTGTTCGTTTCTGTTCCAACAACTGATTTCTCATGGAATCAATGCCCGACGCAAGCTGACAGATTTCATCCTGACCCTTAATCGAAACGCTTTCTTCTAATTCTCCATCCCCTATTTTCTTAACTCTCTTTTGTAAATATTGAATATTCTTTATTTCACTTTGAAGTTCACTTCCAAAAATCAAAATGCAAATTATAATACTGATAAAAATAGAAACTCCTGAAATTATATCATAATATTTATCCGCAAAACCATCGTAAACATACAAGTTCGCCTGCCCATCAGCAAAATTTATAGGATACACATAGTTAAAAGTGTTATTTTTAATTGAACCTGGAAATATATCTTCCTCATAACGATTATCAAAATAAATCTTTGTTCCTTTTAATATAACAAATTCATGAATATTTTCATGTTTTATCCAATTTCGGATTTTTTTAGTGTCTGTAATTTTTATTTTATTTTCATCAACATATTCTTGAAACTTTTCAACTTTTTCCTGTTCTGTCTTAGAAAAGTATCCACTTGATAGCAGATACTCCTGAAACATAGAGGTTGCACCTCCACTTAATATCAAAAAAGTCACTACACCAATTATTAATTCTTTTATCATTCGATACAACATTTTTGAAGTCAGATTTTCATTAGTCATTTTTTTCAAAACGATACCCCTTTCCCCATACCGATACGATTCGTTTTGGATTTTGAGGATTCTGTTCTATTTTTTTTCTTAACCTACGAATATGTACCATTACCGTGTTTCCAGACGTGTATAAATACGGAAGTTCCCATACACTCTCATATAAATTTTGAACTGAAAATATCTTTCCTGAATTTTGCATAAGCAACACTAATATCTTATATTCTATTTCTGTCAAATTGATTTCATTTTCATTTAAATATACTAAGTTTTTCTGTGTATTCACTCGAATATTTTTCCATTCAACCCACCCCGTATCTTTTTTCTTTTCCTGATTTTGCTTTCCAGCACCATCATATATCAAATGTCTGCGCAAAAGTGCTTTTACTCTTGCAAGCAATTCTGCATAAGAAAAAGGTTTCACAAGATAATCATCTCCTCCAGACATCAATCCTAGAAGCTTATCAGATTCCTTATCTTTTGCAGTCAAAAACAAAACTGGAATATTACTTTTCTTTCGAATCTCCTCACAAGTTTTATACCCAGAAATTCCTGGCATCATTACATCAAGGATTACCAGATGAGTATCTGCACTTAATTTTCTTAAACCTTCGAACCCATCTACTGCTTCCTCAACATGAAAGTTTTCTCCTTCCATTAAAATACGAACTCCTTCTCGAATATCAGGGTCATCTTCTATCACTAAAATATTTTGAATATTCATAGAAACCTCTCAATCAATTTATTCATTTAGCATTTTTTTCTTTTCTATTGATTTCAATGCAATTATAATCACGATTATAAATCCTATCATTGCAGGAAGTCCAGTTTCTATGTCATCCGAGCCTATAATACCTGTAATCCAGCGATACTCTCTAACTGGTGTATATGTCCAAAATGCCGGAAACCCCTGATTTACAGATACATGAAGAATATCAAGGTCTCCAGATATAATATTATAAACACCATGAAACACAACCCCTGACCAGATAGAACCTGTTTCCAGAACAATTAAAGCAAACGCAATTCCAACAATCGTAATTGCTATAAGTAGTGAAATTACATTATATAAATTAGAGGTGTCTATATTCACCAAATGCATTGCTGCAAATAAAATCGCTGAGCCAATAACTGCAATTTTAGAACCACACGCTTTTCTCAAAGAACCAAAGATTAATCCTCTAAAAACCACTTCTTCGGTAATTCCAGCACGCGGTCCACCTGAAAGTATTGTATTACTCACTGCTCCTATTACAGATTCTCTTGAAAAATCTCCCTTTGCAAAAGTTCCCTTTGTCAAAAAAATGCAGCAACATAAAACTCCTGTTGATAATAGAAGTGCAATTATTATCCATTTCATACTTGGAGCCGGCCTGCATACATAAATATCTGACCATTGCTCTTTCAAAACATACTTATTGTATAAATATACAAAAAATAATACTGCAAAAATATCCAGACTCACATAAATAAATTCCTCTAATAAGACAGGCATATCATACCGGGATTCGTAAAGACCAAAGCGTTGTGAAAAAAATAAAATCAAATATCCCAGAGGGATTGTCATAAAATATTTGAGTTTCATAAAATATCTCCTTCTTTCCTGATATATTTTTAATTCTTTATCTGAACAATTCAAATTTTAATATTTAAATCTTACAAATCATCTTAACTATTTTCTTAACAAACCTTAATTTTCAAGCCATCCTTCACCATATTAAAACTTTATTTTACGTATTGCAATGATTACTAAGCAAACACAAAAAGACGGGTACAAATGGCTTTTGATTCCACCTGTACTCGTCTCTTTTTAACCTCAATTCACAATTCGATAATACTCTTTCGCAGTCACCCCATACACAATCGCATAGAACACCGCAAACACCACCACACTCACAGCCGTACATTCTGCAAACAGCGTTTCATTTGCCAGATTCAGCACCGCCAGCAGTTTGGTCATAACAGGAAATGCAACTGCTACATGTAAGATTGCAACGCCAAGTGGCAAAAAGAACACGCTCAACACCTGACTGTGGATTGCACGTTTGACTTCTCGTTTGCTCATTCCCACTTTCTGCATAATCTTAAAGCGTTCTTTATCGTCATAGCCTTCTGAAATTTGTTTGTAATAAATAATCAACACCGTTGCAATCACAAACATCATTCCAAGATAGATTCCAATAAAGAAGAATGAACCATACAAACTATAGAAAGACTTTTCACTTAAAATCCGGCTTTCAAAATTAATGTTAGTATTTTCTCCGAATTTTATCTGCATTGCTTCTAAGGCTTGTTTGCAGGATTTTTTATCACCTTTTAAATCAAATCCAATCGAATAAGAAACATCTGTCATCGCTTTTGCAGATTCTTCTTCCTGTCCAGTTTTTAATGCCAGTTTTTTTGTCTCTTCGGAAAATCGGTGTATTTGTTCCAGATTTGGAAGAATCACATAAAATGTTCCATAAGTACCGGCTTTATTTTTGGGTTCTGCTTTCAGCGTTTTTAATTCTTTCTGGATTTGATAAGTTGTTCCATTTATCGTAATCTGAGATGCACCATAAGTTCTATCTGTGCAATATAATAATGCCTCATCTTCATTTAAAGAAACATTCTGGTGTTCCATCTGATTATATTCATCCACCGGAATTAAAGTCATCCCACAAATTCCAAAAACGGAAAAATCAGATGCCGGTCTTAAGGTAAAGGAAGTTCCTTTTGATTCTGCCATAAGAACTGCCCCATGATAGGTAATCTCAGAAGTTTCTGTCACACCTGCTTTTTCTGCTTCATCCTTTATTATCTGTCTTACCTGTTGTTCCGTCTCTTCATTTGTTGAAAGAATCTCAACCTTTGCCGGACTTGGAAATCTTACGGAAAGAATATCATTCATTCCCATATATAAGGATACTGTCATGGAAATTAGTACAAGCACCATCGTACTTAAAATACAGATATTTGCAAGTCCGACTGCGTTTTGTTTCATTCGATAAATCATTCCCGAAACTGCCGTAAAATGATTTGCCTTGTAATAATATCTCTTATTTCTGCGAAGCAATTTCAAAAATGCAATGCTTCCTGCGGTAAACAGCGCATACGTTCCAATAATAACAAGAATTGCCGCTACAAAAAACACTCCAAGTGCCGCAAGCGGGTCTTTTGTGGTAAGCGCCAGATAATATCCTGCCGAGAGGGTTGCCACTCCAAACAGTGCCATCAGCCATTTTGTCTTTGGTTCTCGTTCTCCTGCATTTCCTCCATGAAGAAGTTCCACCGGATTAGACAGACGAATCTGAATGATATTATAGAAATAAGTCAGTAAAAAGATTGCACCAAATACCACAAGAGTATCCACTAATGCCGGCTTTGAAAATGCAATGTTTAAGCTTGCATTTCGATGCAGAATTTTTAAAAACAGCAGATACATCAAGCGATTAAACAGACTGCCCAGTCCAATTCCACCTAAGATACTGATACCGCCAATCAACAGACTTTCAATTCCCATCATTTTTGCAATGTGGAATTTTCCCATTCCAAGAATGTTATAGACACCGATTTCTTTTTTTCTTCGCTTAATCAAAAAGCTGTTTGTATAAAATAAAAAGATAACGGAGAAAATCACCATAATTCCGGCTGCATACTGAAGGCAGACCTGCATCGTTCCTTCTCCCGCGATTTCTTTTATTCTGCCCAAAGTATCAATCATAAAAAACATCATAATACTTAAAATCGCAGTTAGCATATAGGGCACGTAAGTTCTGCGATTATTTTTTAAGTTCGTTACTGCCAGACGAAGATAGAGTCTCAATGTATTTCACCCCCTGTTGTAAGTACCGTAAGCGTTGCCGAAATCTTATGGTACATCTCTTCATTTGTCATATTTCCACGATACAGCTGATGAAAGACTTCACCATCTTTGATAAATAACACTCGACTTGCACTGCTCGCTGCTTTCACGCTGTGCGTTACCATGACGATCGTCTGACCATCCATGTTAATTGTATGAAATAAATGCATCAGGCTGTCTGCTGCCTTAGAATCCAATGCTCCCGAGGGTTCATCCGCTAAAATCAACTGCGGTTTTGTGATTAACGCACGTGCAATCGCAGCTCTCTGTTTCTGTCCGCCAGATACTTCATAGGGATATTTTTCCAACAACATTGTAATTCCAAGTTTCTCTGCTATCGTAGCAAGCCGTCTTTCCATTTCCTGATACTTCTTTCCGGAAAGCACCAGTGGAAGAAAAATATTATCTTTCAAAGAAAACGTATCTAACAAATTAAAATCCTGAAAAACAAATCCCAGATTTTCTCTGCGAAAGGCTGAGATTTCTTTCTCACGAAGCCCTCCCAAATCACTTCCTTTTAAATAAATTTTTCCCTGCGTCGGCTTGTCCAGTGCTGCTAAAATATTTAACAGCGTCGTTTTTCCAGAACCGGACTCACCCATAATCGCTACATATTCTCCCTCTTCCACGGAAAACGTTACATTTTTTAGTGCTTCTACCTGATTCTTTCCAAATCGGGTGGTATATATTTTCTTCACATTCTTTACATCCAGTAATGCCATTTTTTCTCATCCTCTCTTGTTTTGTTCGTCTTTATTTCTTTACCTTACAATGCTTATTATAAAAAAAGAGAAAATGTATTACCATTGAATCAGGTTACATTTTCTCTTTGAATCTTACATTGTTGTAAGGTTAAAATTTCACTGTAAAACTAAATTTTTTATTCTTCATAATTTTGTCATACACATTAAAATAGATCAATACTTTTTTAATTTGACCATACATCACCAAATTAGTATAATAAATTTATAGAAAATAAACATCCAAAAGGGGGATTTTTATGAAAAAGCGCATCGTTCTACTTACCTTATGTTGTATATCTTTATTATGTATTGGATACCCTCTATCTAAGAAAATTTCTTCTTCAAAAGATAAAACGGTTCAAGTGTCTGAAACCGACAACACAAAAACTTCCGCTGTCAACCATACACAGGAGGATACACCAAAAAGCTCCGTATCGAAAGACAAAAATACTTCTGAGTCCACGACAGCGCCAGAATCCACTGATTCTATTGATTCTTCAGAAACCAATAATACCGTAAACAATAATGATTCCACTGCTCCTTCCGCTGCAGAATCATTGAATAATTCCGGCAATATTGCCAATACAGAAACTTACGATAACTCCAATACAACATTAGAATCAGAGCAGGAAAATCAGCCAGTCAATATTGAAACTGCCGACGATACAACCCAAACCGACCCCGTTGAAGAAAACCAAAATAATCCACTTCAAACAGTACAGGCTTATGTTTTATCCGTAGATGGCACTACGATGTATGTAGATTTAGAAAATCCAGGAGCAAGAACTTATCCTGGAGAGGGCGAAGAACGCCAAACTGCTTTTGATATTTCAAATGCAGAACAAATTCAAACAGAAATCAGTGACGTTTATCCTGCAAGCAATCATTTTATTTGTTCCTGTGTTTCTGTTGAAATCGAATATTATACAGAAAATGGAGTTAATATTGCAACCAGATTGACCTCTAACGGTCAGGAAATTGCACCACTTTACTTTAAAGAATAACAGTCATTAGAATCTCTAAAACCTAAAAAGAGACAAATGCAGTGGCTTTTTCATCAGCCCCTGTACTTGTCTCTTTTCTCTCTCACTGAAAATTCCCCTGTGATATATCTTTATTTCTTATTTTTCTATTCCGGATGCAGTTCTTCTCTTGCCAGTCCCAAAAACACCTGTGTTCCCACACCCACTTTGGATTCTATCCGAATCTGATGCCGTAACCGTCTCATCACTTTCTTACAAAGATACAGCCCGATTCCGGTGGATTTTTTATCTGCCCTGCCGTTATATCCGGTAAAGCCACGCTCAAATACTCGTGGCAAATCTTCTTCCCAGATTCCAATTCCATTATCCTCAATCACAAGCCATAACTGATTGGATTCCTGTTTTGTAAAAATCTGAATCGTTCCACCTTTTTCGGTGTATTTTAACGCATTCGATAAAATCTGTTCGATTACGAAACACAGCCATTTTTTATCTGTAATTACATTCTGATTCACCGCCTGATATTCTAACCGAATCTTTTTTAAGATAAACATCTGGGAATATTTGCGAATACTTGCCCGAATTAAATCATCAAGCGGATAATGCTCAAATTTCAAATCCGAAGCCATATCTTCCATTCTAAGATAGGTCAGCACCATTTCCACATACTGTTCAATCCGAAATAATTCTGCCTTTAATTCCCGTAGTTTTTTCTCTTCTGGATACTCCTCTTCCATCGTTTGTAACAGCATCCGCATTGCAGATATTGGTGTCTTAATCTGGTGCACCCACATCCCATAATAATCCTGCATTTCCTGTCTGAAAATCAATTCTTCGGATTTTAATTTTCTTCGGCTTTCCCTACACGACGCTCTTCCGATCTGATAATCATTTTCAATTAAAGTATCCGGTTCCGGCAAATCCAGAAGCGCATCCTGCATATTTTTCTCTACTAAAACAAGCTCTTTATGCCTCTTATAAAACTCGCAAAAATCAATGAAAAATAAAATTCCAGCCAGTACAAGAACCAGCAAAAAACCATAATTCAACGCATCAGATGGAAGATTATAGAGGAAAAATACAAATTTCAAAAGTGCCAGCGTTATTATATAAAGCAAAATTTCCCTTGCCCGCTCTTTTAAAAATCCTGCAAATATTCTCATTTTGCCACCATATATCCGATTCCTTTTTTGGTCTGAATCACTTCTTTTAGACCAATTTGTTCCAGTTTTTTACGAAGCCTTGTCATATTGACGGTCAATGTATTATCATCGATAAATTCGTCACTTTCCCAAAGTCTTGTAATCAGTGCATCCCTTGATACAATCTTCCCGGCATGTTCTAACAGCATCTGAAACAGACGAAATTCATTTTTCGTCAGTTCCATTTTGTTCTTCTGATACTCAATCGTTGCATCGGCAAGATTTAAGTATGCCCCGTGCCATTGCATCACATCGACACTGCCCTGAAATTCATACGTCCGTCTGAGCACTGCCTGTACTTTTGCCGTCACCACATTTAAATCAAACGGTTTTTCAATAAATTCATCTCCACCCATGTTCATTGCCATTACAATATTCATGCTCTCGTTAGCCGAAGAAATGAACAGAACCGGCACCTTCGATACTTTTCTGATTTCCTGACACCAGTGAAATCCATTGAAAAATGGCAGAACCAAATCTAAAAGCACAAGCTGTGGCTCAAATTTTAAAAACGTATCCATCACATTTTTAAAATCTGTCACACACTCCACCTTATAATCCCATTTTTCAAAGTGTGTTTTTAGCCCATCTGCAATTACAACATCGTCTTCTACGATTAATATTTTATACATAATGTCCTCATTTATTATAATTCAAACGCTTCCATATCATCCGGCACATAGAGATTTCCATGATAATAGGCTTTTCCTTCTTCGGTATAAAGTACCTTTCTCTCTTTGATATTTTTATCTTCGGTATGATATAAAATCAGATTTTCCACCCCTAATTTTTCTGCCAGCTCACAGGCATCTTTTACGGTAGAATGATTTTTTTCATACGGATGGAAGGTTTCCCTCTGTCCATACAGACAAAATGCTTCATGAAGCAGCCATTTACTTCCCTTTGCATATTTTTCTTCCCAGTCACAGTAAGGTTCATCTCCACAGCAGGTCAGTTTCTGTCCTTCTTCTAATTCCATGCAGAAACCAAACTGTTTTGCTTTTGTGGAATGAATATCAAAGAACGTCACTTTCTTTCCAATGATTTCTTTTTCTTCTCCATCTGTAACCACCACCAGATGCACTCGTTTTCCGATAAAATCAGTCTGCTTTTTCTGAAGCAGTTTCTCTGAAAGTTCCTGAATTAAAGAAATTACTTCCTCATGTCCGTAAATATATGCATCGCCTTCATAAGCACCTTTCTGCATATTTTGGCAGATAATACGAGTCATCCATACAATTCCCAAAATGTGGTCGATGTGTTTATGGGTCACAAAGATATGGTGAATATCTGCAATAGAAATCTTAGCGTCTTTTAAGCGTTTTAAAATTTCACTTCCGCCGCCGCCATCAACCAGCAGATATTGGTTTTCATTTTCTATCACAAAACAGGTATTATAAACCTCTGTTACCAGTGCATTTCCTGTTCCAAGCATTGTTAATTTCATTTTTTTCTTCCTTTCTGTTTTATCTGTTTAACTTTGTTGTTTTAATTCCCGATGTACCTTTTTTCTTACAAAATAGAAGCAAACTGCCTGCATCAAAATCGTCAATGTCCAAGACGCCGGATACGACACAAATAAAATCTTTAAGGAACGATGAGCCGGGAAAACTCCAAAAATCCACACAATTCTTGTTCCAACTGTTCCGATAATCGATAAAATCATTGGCACTGCCGAAGCTCCCATTCCTCGAAGCGCACCCGGAAATAAATCCATCACTCCACACAAAAAGTATGTCACCGTAGTCAGTGCTAAAATTTCCAGACCACAGCGAATAACTTCCGGATCTTCTGTATAAATCTTTAAGATTTCACCACCAAATGCATAGGAACCACATCCCAGTACAAGTGAAACACCTACACTTAAAATAATACAGTCTATCATCACTCGGTCCATTCGTTTTGGCTTATTTACACCATAATTCTGACTTGTAAAACTCATACACGCCTGTGTCACCGCATTGATTGACGCATATAAAAATCCCAGAATATTATTTGCCGCCGTATATCCGGCCATCGCTGTTGAACCAAATGAGTTTACGGAAGACTGCAAAAGTGCATTGGAAAAATTAATGACCGTACTTTGCACCCCTGCAGGAATTCCAACCTGAAAAATCTGTTTCAGATACTCTTTTTTCATTCTTAATTTTGAAAAACGAAGCTGATAACTTCCTTCTGTTTTATAAAGGCACCACAGCACTAAAACGCAGGAAATCAGCTGTGAAATCACTGTCGCAATCGCAACACCTGCCACTCCCATGTCGAATACAATGACTAAAATCATGTTAAGAATTGCATTGGTAACCCCTGAAATAATCAAAAACATCAACGGACGTTTGGTATCTCCAACAGCTCTTAAAATAGCTGCTCCATAGTTATAAAGCATGAAAAATGGCATACCTAAGAAATAGATTTTCATATACAGACTCGACTGGTCTATGACATCCGCCGGTGTCCCCATCAGTTCCAGCGCCCACCTTGAAAAAAGCAGCCCGACTATCGCCATTGCAATTCCACTAATCAACGCCAACAATATCGAAGTATGTACTGTTTCTGACATTTCTTTTTGTCGCCCTGAGGCATAAAAACGTGCAGCCAACACATTTGCCCCAAGTGATACTCCAATAAATAAATTCGTAAACACATTAATCAATGCCGTCGTTGAACCGACCGCCGCAAGGGCGGAACTTCCACTAAACCTTCCTACCACAACAATATCCACCGCATTGAACATCAACTGTAAGATTCCGGAAAGCATAAGTGGAAGAGAAAATGAAATCAATTTGTCCATAATCGAGCCATTGCACATATCAATTTCATATTTATTTTGTTTCATTTTTATCTCCATCTCCCGTCTTTTTTTACTTCTCTTTATCAGTATACTATACAAAAAATTGCAATACAATGGAGAAAAAATCAAAAAATCAGGTAGGAAAATTCCTGCCTGATTCTTTGACTACTTATTCAATTTAATCACAATATCTCCGTCATATGCCTGTAATTTCAAATTGCCATCTTTTCCACTTCTTTGATAACTGCTTTCATCCACATCTTCTTCATGAAGCTTTCCTTCAAGAAAATCCGGTACCTCAATATCGCCAAGACTTGTAGATGCATCAAATCCAAGTGCTAAAAGCTGTTCTTTTTTTGCTTCAATATCGATATCTCCCAAGCTGCTGGAAATGGAATTTTCACCAGTAAACTCACTATCTTTTGCAACGAAATCACCATCGGAAAGTTCAAAGTTACAAGCTCTTATCTTAGAATCATAAGTTTTCACATCACCTAAAGAAGCTGAAACAGCAACCTCTTTTAATGTGCTGTTCTTAATAAAAATATCTCCATCACCTGATGAAACTGTTCCACTTTCAAAGCAGACATGATTCAGCAAAATATTACCCAAAGCACTATTTAGCGTTGCATTTTGAAATTTTGCATTCTCCGGAACATATAATGTTACAACATTTTCATCCGTCGTAAAGTCTTTGTCTTTTGACAGGAATGCTGTAAGAAATCCAATATCTATATGTATATAAGAATTGGAGTCTGAATCTTCTTTAAGCGTAAGAATTTTATTTTTCACATCATAAGAAACCGGTTCTTTTTCCTTTGAATCTGAAGTCGTATAACTGATATAATACGAATCATCATCAGAAGATACAATCTGCAAGTTTAAAGAAGAAAGATCCACGTTTAATGTACTATAATCATCTATCTTTGTTTTTTCTAATCCATAAGTTGAATCTTCTTTTGTTGCCGAACCTTTCCATTGGTTTAAATCAGCGGCAAGCACATAATTTTTTCCTCCGTTCAAAAATCCAACTGCAAAGAGAAGTGCCCCTGCCACAACGCATCCCGCACCTGCTGCAAGACAATTTTTAATCCATCTTTTCATGAATCCTTCCTCCTTTTCCAAATCTCTTTGAACGTCCTGAAACCCATTTTGCCAGTTTCACAAATAATAACCCAATCCCTTTTGCAAGCACAACACCAAGAATAATGCTAAGTATTCCAAGACCAACCACGAAAAGTCCGCTTCCACTTATGATTGCAAATCCTGGTACGGAAAACGGAATTGCTAAAATTCCCCGGATAAATAGTTTTGCTCCGACTAAAAAGAAACAAAATGCAAAAATAAAAATACATAGTACTATGACTCCAAGACAAATTACTAATGATAATACGACTGCAAGGAAAGCAATTGCAAGCGGTGCACCAATCGGTGCCGCACAAATTGCAAGGCAGGCTATCCAAAAGATACTCCATTTCGATGACTTTTTGGTTGTTTCGGATTCCGACACCTGCACCTGCTCCTCTAACTTTCTATCCAGAAGATTAGAAATCAAGTCTCTTGCTGCTTCTTTTGGAGTGCCAAGTTCGTTCATTAACTCCTTTGCGCCCTCTTCGTCTGTCTCTTCAAAATATTCTGTGAAATACTCCATCGCATCTTCATAATCCTGCAAAGAAAGCTTTTTCAAATATTTCTGCAACTGTTTTAAATATTCTTCTTTACTCAACTTCGAATCCTCCCCTCTATAATTCCGTCAATTGTGTCGCGATAGGCAATCCACTCATTGCTAAGATATTCGATTTGTACCTTTCCACTTTCCGTAATCGAATAATATTTCCTCTTCCTTCCCTGAAATTCCTGAGAGTAAGTTGTAAGAAATCCGGCTTTTTCAAGCTTTTTCAAAATCGGATAAAGCGTTGATTCCTTAATATCCGCCACCAGTTTAATTGTCTGACTGATTTCGTATCCATAAGAGTCCTGAGTTTCCACAATGGTTAAAATCAGATACTCAATTAATAAAGCAGAAACAGGAAAATACATGCAATCATCTCCTTTTTTAATATGTAA
>OODC01000402.1_pt1 | contig 29207 bp, 30 predicted proteins | sample 1671711 | NCBI WGS metagenome assembly OODC01 (sample SAMN06348184, study PRJEB24527) | human gut metagenome | reverse complement strand
GGTGCTTCTCGGCACCGTTGGAGTTCAAAAACTCGCGGCTGATGTTCACGATGGACACACCGTTCCACACCATGTTCAGGCGCTTTTCCTCGGTGACCTTGGCCACGGGGGTAGCCTCGAGGTTCTCTTCATTGGCGATGGCAATGAACTTGTCCACGTCCTCCGGGGCAAGCGCCACAGCCATGCGCTCCTGGCTCTCGCTGATGGCCAGCTCCGTGCCGTCCAGGCCATCGTACTTCTTGGTGACCTTGTTCAGGTCGATGTACAGACCGTCGGCCAGCTCGCCGATGGCCACCGACACGCCGCCTGCGCCAAAGTCGTTGCAGCGCTTGATCATCTTGCAGGCGTCCTCACGGCGGAACAGACGCTGCAGTTTGCGCTCGATGGGGGCATTGCCCTTCTGCACCTCTGCACCGCAGTGCTCCAGGCTGTCCAGCTTGTGGGCCTTGGAGGAACCGGTGGCACCGCCCACGCCGTCGCGGCCGGTGCGGCCGCCCAGCAGCACGATCACATCCCCGGGAGCCGGGCACTCGCGGCGCACATGGGAAGCCGGAGTGGCACCCACCACCGCACCGATCTCCATGCGCTTTGCCACATAGCCGGGGTGGTAGATCTCATCCACCTGACCGGTAGCCAGACCGATCTGGTTGCCGTAGGAGGAATAACCGGCGGCGGCGGTGGTCACCAGCTTGCGCTGGGGCAGCTTGCCGGGCAAAGTCTCGCTCACGGGCACCAGCGGGTCACCGGCACCGGTCACACGCATGGCCTGATAGACGTAGCTGCGGCCGGACAGCGGGTCACGGATGGCACCGCCGATGCAGGTGGCTGCGCCGCCGAAGGGCTCGATCTCGGTGGGGTGGTTGTGGGTCTCGTTCTTGAACAGGAACAGCCAGTCCTCGTCCTTGCCGTTCACGTCGCACTTGATCTTCACGGTGCAGGCGTTGATCTCGTCGGACTCGTCGAGGTTCTTCAGGATGCCCTGCTTCTTCAGCTCCTTGGCACCGATGGTAGCCAGATCCATCATGCAGCGGGGCTTGCCCTCGCGGCCCAGATCCTTGCGCATGGCCATGTAGCGGTCAAAGGCAGCCTGCACTACTTCGTCGTCGATCTGCACATCGTCCAGAATGGTGCCGAAGGTGGTGTGGCGGCAGTGATCGGACCAGTAGGTGTCGATCATCTTGATCTCGGTGATGGTGGGGTCGCGCTGCTCGGAGCGGAAATACTCCTGGCAGAACTTGATGTCGCCCAGATCCATGGCCAGGCCGTTCTCGTCGATGAACTTTTTCAGGCCCTCTTCGTCCAGCTGGTTGAAGCCCTCCAGCACCGCCACAGCGGTGGGCACGGGGTACTCCATTTTCAGGGTAGCCTTCTTGTCCAGCGAAGCCTCACGGGCCTCCACCGGGTTGATGACATATTTTTTGATCTCGGCCAGCTGCTCGTCGGTCAGGGCACCTTCCAGCAGGTAGACGCGGGCAGAGCGCACCAGCGGGCGCTCGCCCTGGCTGATGAGCTGGATGCACTCGGCGGCGGAATCGGCACGCTGGTCGAACTGGCCGGGCAGGTACTCCACGGCAAATGCCGTGCCCTCGTGCTCCGGCAGCTGGGCATAGGTGTTGTCCACCGGCGGCTCGCTGAACACGGTGCTGACGCACTGGTGGAACAGCACCTCGTCGATGCCCTCCACGTCGTAGCGGTTGAGCAGGCGCAGGCCGGTGAGCGACCGGATGCCCAGCAGGCCGGTGAGCTCGTTCTTCAGGCCGTTTGCCTCGACGTCAAAGCCGGGCTTTTTTTCCACATAAATACGATAGACCATGGGTAAGTTCCCCCTTAATCATTTTTACTGCTTTTCTGCCAGTGCCTTCAGCGCACGCAGGCCGATGTCGCTGCGCTTGTGCAGCTTGTCGAAATGGATCTTCTCGGCTGCTTCATAGGCGTGGCTCAGGGCGTTGGTCAGGCGCGGGCCGGTGGCGGTCACGCCCAGCACACGGCCGCCGTTGGTCACGAGCGTGCCGTCCTCGGTGAGGGCCGTACCGGAGTGGTAGACCGTCACATTCTCTTCGTCCGGCAGCTGACCGTCCACCAGGCCGGAGATGGGCTTGCCCTTCTCATAGGCCACCGGGTAGCCGCCGGAGGCCAGAATGACGCAGGCGGCTGCGCCGTCCGAGAACTTCACGTCCTCGTCGGCCAGGGTGCCGTTGGTGCAGGCCTCCATGATGTGCAGCAGGTCGCCCTCCAGCAGGGGCAGCACCACCTGGGTCTCGGGGTCGCCGAAACGGCAGTTGTACTCGATGACCTTGGGGCCGTCCGGGGTGAGCATCAGGCCGAAGTACAGGCAGCCCTTGAAGGGGCAGCCCTCGGCGTTCATGGCCCGGATGGTGGGCAGGAAGATCTTTTCCATGCACTCGGCGGCGATCTCCGGGGTGTAGTAGGGGTTCGGGGCAACGGTGCCCATGCCGCCGGTGTTCAGGCCGGTGTCGTGGTCATTGGCACGCTTGTGGTCCATGGACGACACCATGGGCTTGACCACCTTGCCGTCGGTAAAGCTCAGCACACTGACCTCCGGGCCGGTGAGGAACTCTTCCACCACCACATGGTTGCCGGATGCACCGAACTTCTTGTCCAGCATGATCTCCTTGACGCCGTCGGCGGCCTGCTGCTCGTTCTCGCAGATCAGCACGCCCTTGCCCAGAGCCAGGCCGTCGGCCTTGATGACCACCGGGTACTTACCCTCGGCCTTGATGTACGCCATGACCTTGGCCGGGTCATCAAACGTCTCATACTTCGCGGTGGGGATGCCGTATTTCTTCATCAGGTCCTTGGAGAACACCTTGGAGGCCTCGATGCGGGCAGCGGCCTTGTCCGGGCCGAAAGCCGGGATGCCGGCCTTTGCCAGCTCGTCCACCATGCCCAGGGCCAGCGGGTCATCCTGCGCCACCACGACGTAGTCAAACTTTTCCTCAACGGCAAAGCCCACCATGGTCTCCACATCGGTGGCCTTGATGTTCTTGCACTTGGCGTCGTAGCGGATGCCGCCGTTGCCGGGGGCACACCAGATCTCGCCGCAGTCGGGGCTCTTTTTCAGTGCCTTGATGATGGCGTGCTCGCGGCCGCCGCCGCCAACCACCAGAATTTTTTCAGCCATATCGTTCACCTTCCCGTTTTTAAATGACCCTCTCAGTCATTGCTATGCAATGCCAGCTCCCCCGAGAGGGGGAGCTTTTTCCGCTGACGGCAGACACTGCGTTCAACGGAAAACGTGTTTCCACCGTTTTCTCGCATAAAGCTCCCCCCTCGGGGGAGCTGTCGCCGTCAGGCGACTGAGAGGGTTCGTTCTTTTTCTCAGTGATGGAACAGCCGCAGGCCGCAGAAGGCCATGGCGATGCCGTACTTGTTGCAGGTGTCGATGACCTGCTGGTCACGGATGGAACCGCCGGGCTGCACGATGGCGGTCACGCCGGAGCGGCGGGCACGCTCGATGTTGTCGCCGAAGGGGAAGAAGGCATCCGAGCCCAGGCACACGCCGGTGACCTTGCTCAGGTATTCCTTCTTTTCCTCGGCGGTCAGCGGGGCGGGCTGCTCGGTGAAGGTCTCGGCCCAGACGTCGTCGCCGATGACATCCTCCGGGGTGTCGCCGATGTACACGTCAATGGCGTTGTCGCGGTTGGGCTTTGCGATATCGTCACGGAAGGGCAGGTTCAGCACCTTGTCCATGTGGCGCAGCTGCCAGTTGTCAGCCTTCTGGCCTGCCAGACGGGTGCAGTGGATGCGGCTCTGCTGGCCGGCACCCACGCCGATGGTCTGACCGCCGGCGGTGTAGCACACGCTGTTGGACTGGGTGTACTTGAGGGTGATGAGGGCAATGACCAGGTCCCGCTTCTGCTCCTCGGTCACGTCCTTGTTCTCGGTGACCCAGTTGTTCAGCATGGTGTCGGCGTTGATGACCAGTTCGTTGCGGCCCTGCTCAAAGGTGATGCCGTACACCTGCTTGTGCTCGATGGGTGCAGGCTTGTAGGCGGGGTCGATGGCCACCACGTTGTAGTTGCCCTTCTTCTTGCCGGACAGGATGGCCAGTGCTTCCGGCTCGTAGCCCGGTGCGATGATGCCATCGGACACCTCGTGCTGGATCAGCTTTGCGGTGGGCACATCGCACACATCCGACAGGGCGATCCAGTCGCCGAAGGAGGACATGCGGTCGGCACCGCGGGCGCGGGCGTAGGCGCAGGCCAGCGGGGACAGCTCTGCATCCGGGGCGATGTGGTACATCTTGCGCTCCACCTCGGTGAGGGGCAGGCCCAGGGCAGCACCTGCCGGGGACACATGCTTGAAGGAAGCCGCTGCGGGCAGGCCGCAGGCAGTTTTCAACTCCTTGACCAGCTGGATGGAGTTGAGGGCATCCAGAAAATTGATGTAGCCAGGCTTGCCGTTCAGAACAGTAACGGGCAGGTCAGAGCCATCTTCCATATAAATGCGGCTGGGCTTCTGGTTGGGGTTGCAGCCGTACTTCAGTGCGAGTTCATTCATTGGTGCATCCTCCTTGGTTCCTCTATGGTGTACTCTTATTCTTCTTCCGCGTCAAGCTTTTTGAGCAGTTCCAGCTCTTCGGGCAGCAGCTCCGGCTCTTCGGGGTCGTCCAGATCGCTGCACACGGCGTCGTATTTGTTGAAGATCATGTCGCCGCTCTCGCCGCTCTCCAGGTCGATGACCCGGGCGAACAGGCTCACCTTGTTGTCGGCGTTCAGGCTGCTCCACAGGCCGTGGGCAAAGTCGCCGAGGGTGCGGGGGCATGCAAAGCGCAGGGGCTCGCCCTCAAAGCTGGGGATGGGGCTGCCGTTGTGCTTGTAGGTGCTGATGAAGTGGCCTTCTCCGGCCACGGGCTGGGGGTAATCAAAGAAATAGCGCTGCACGCTGTCCCCGTTGCCGTCGGCAGACTTGAGGATGCTCATCTGGTAGCTGCCGTCCGCATACACCACCGCAGAGATGCGGGGGGTGTAGTTGGGGCCGTCCGGCTCAAAGGTGCGGGTGCGCAGTGCATCGGCAAAGCTCTTGCCCTGGCTCATCAGGTCATAGATGGTATCGGTCTGGTCGCCGTTGGTCACGATGTGGGTACGGCCCAGCGTCAGCACCGGGTTGTAGATGATCAGGCTGGGGTCCTCCAGCTTGGCGGGGTCGGCTGCCATGGTGCAGATGCCGCCGCGCTCCGGCACGGGGTCGAACACGCGGTTGCGGCTGTTCTCGCTGCGGCCCATGATGAAGTAGCCGATGAACATCTGTCGGCCGTCCGGGGCCTTTGCCACCGCAATGCCGCGGCCGGGGTATTCGTTGGAGGCCAGATATTCGTTCAGGTCGATCTTTTCCATTGTTGTTCTCCTCACTCGATCTCTCCGCTGCACACCATGGCGACCGCCTTGGGCAGCAGCTTCCACTCGGCCTGCTCCATGACCCGTTTCTGCAGCACCTCCGGGGTGTCGCCGGGCAGGATGTCCACGGCCTTCTGCAGCAGGATGGGCCCGCCGTCGCATTCTTCGTTCACAAAGTGAACCGTCGCACCGGTCACCTTGCAGCCACGGGCAAGGGCCGCTTCATGGGGGCGCAGGCCGTACATGCCCGGCCCGCAGAAAGACGGGATGAGCGCCGGGTGCACGTTCAGGATGCGGCGCGGATAGGCCGCGATGACACTGGGCCCCAGCACCGACAGAAAGCCTGCCAGCACCACAAGGTCGATGTTGTGTGCTTTCAGCGTGCCCAGCAGGGCCGCGTCAAACTCTTCGCTGTTGTCGTAGTCCCTGCGGCGCACCACGCAGCTCTCCACACCGGCCTTTGCGGCACGTTCCAGCGCATAGACGCCGGGCTTGGAGGCCACCACCAGAGTGATCTTTCCGTCGGGGTTCTCGCCGCGGGCCTCACTGTCCAGCAGGGCCTGCAGGTTGGTGCCGCCGCCGGAAACTAACACTGCAATGTTCAGCACAGCTCCACACCCTCGCCTTCTGCGATGACGCCCAGACGGTAAGCCTCCGGCTCACCGTTGGCATGCAGGATCTCCAGCGCCTTGTCGGCCTGCTCGGCGGGCACGGTGAGCACCATGCCCACGCCCATGTTGAAGGTGTTGAACATATCGTGCTCGGAGATGCCGCCCTCCTTCTGCATCAGGTGGAACAGTGCCGGGGTGCGGACGTCCGCCTTGTGGATGCGGGCGCAGCAGCCCTTCTTCAGGCTGCGGGGAATGTTCTCGTAGAAGCCGCCGCCGGTGATGTGGGAAATGCCCTTGACATCCACTTCCTCCAGCACCTTGAGCACCGGCTTAACGTAAATTTTAGTGGGTGCCAGCAGGGCCTCGCCCAGGCTCTTGCCGCCCAGCTCGGCGGGCGTGGTGTGCAGCACGTCGGGGTTGCCGTCGATGTCAAAGATCTTGCGCACCAGCGAGAAGCCGTTGGAGTGCACACCGGTGGAAGGCAGAGCGATGATCACATCACCGGGCTTCATGGTGTCATTGCTCAGGATCTTTTCCTTGTCCACGACGCCCACGGTAAAACCGGCCAGATCGTACTCGTCCTCCGGCATCATGCCCGGGTGCTCGGCCGTCTCGCCGCCCACCAGAGAGCAGTCGGCCTGCACGCAGCCCTCGGCCACGCCCTTGACGATCTCGGCGATCTTTTCCGGGATGTTGCGGCCGCAGGCGATGTAGTCCAGGAACACCAGCGGCTTTGCACCGGCGCAGATGACGTCGTTGACGCACATGGCCACACAGTCGATGCCGATGGTGTCGTGCTTGTCCATGATCATGGCGATCTTCAGCTTGGTGCCCACACCGTCGGTGCCGGAGATCAGCACCGGGTGCTTGTAGCCGGTGCAGTCCAGTTCAAACAGGCCGCCAAAGCCGCCCAGCCCGCCGATGCAGTGCTCGTTCATGGTGCGGGCCACATACTGCTTCATCAGTTCGACCGAACGGTAACCGGCGGTGATGTCCACGCCTGCTGCGGCGTAGCTTTCCGAATAGCTCTTTTCCATGGTGTTACTCTCCTAACTTTTTCTCGTCCTTGGGGCGGTCGTTCAGGTGGCGTTCGTGGATATCGGTGGAAAGCACCTCGTCCGGCTTCACGGCATATTCGCCGGTGAAGCAGGCAGTGCAGAACCCACAGTTTGCGTTTTTGGCCAGCTGCACCACATGTTCGGTGGACAGGTAGCCCAGGGTGTCGGCCCCGATGATCTCATTGATCTGGTCCACCGTGCGTCCGGTGGCCACCAGCAGTTTCTGGTCGGGGATGTCGGTGCCGAAGTAGCAGGGATATTTGAACGGCGGTGCCGACACCATGAAGTGTACCTCGGTGGCACCGGCGTCCCGCAGCAGCTTGATGATGCGGGCAGAGGTGGTACCGCGCACGATGGAGTCATCCACCAGCACCACGCGCTTGCCCTTGACCGTGCTGGAGATCGCGTTCAGCTTGATGCGCACGCTGTTCTCACGCTGCTTCTGGCTGCCCTGAATGAAGGTGCGGCCGATGTACTTATTCTTAATGAAGCCGATGCCGTAGGGGATGCCGCTCTCCTGGGAGTAGCCCAGGGCGGCGTCCAGGCCGGAGTCCGGCACGCCGATGACCACATCGGCATCCACCGGGTGTTCCTGTGCCAGGAACCGGCCGGCCTGCTTGCGGGCCTCGTGCACCGAGCTGCCCTCGATGATGCTGTCCGGGCGGGCAAAGTAGATGAACTCGAACACGCACATCTGGGTGTCCGGGCGGCCCACATGGTCGGTGATGCTGCGCAGCTCACCGGTCTTGGCGTCGGCCACCACGATCTCGCCGGGCTCCACATCCCGCAGCAGGGTGGCACCCACAGCGTCCAGGGCACAGCTCTCGCTGGCAAAGACGTAGCCGCCGCCGGGCAGCGTGCCGATGCACAGGGGCCGGTAGCCGCGGGGGTCGCGCACCGCGATGAGCTTGGTGGCGGACATGATCACCAGACTGTACGCGCCTTCCAGCACGTCCATGGTCTTGCTGATGGCCGTCTCGATGCTGCCCATGCGCAGGCGGTTGCGGGTGATGAGGTAGCAGATGACCTCGGTGTCCGAGGAGCCATGGAAGATGGCTCCCTCGTTTTCCAGCTGACGTCGCAGCTCAATGGCATTGGTCAGGTTGCCGTTGTGGCACAGGGCCATGGTGCCGCGACCGTGCCGCACGATCATGGGCTGAGCATTGGCCCGGATGCGGCTGCCGGAGGTGGCGTAGCGCACATGGCCGGTGGCCATATGGGCGTTGGGGTTGGCCAGGCTGCCCAGCACCGCCGGGGTGAACACCTCGTTCACAAGGCCCAGATCCCGGTGGCCCTGGATGACGCCGTCGTCGTTCACGGCGATGCCGCAGCTCTCCTGCCCGCGGTGCTGCAGGGCATACAGCGCCGAGTAGGCGGCAGCGGCCACATCCTCGGTGCCGGCCCGGTCGTAGAGGCCAAAAACGCCGCATTCTTCGTGCAGCGGGTATGCAAAATCAGACATTGGTTCTCCTTTACAGTTCGGCGATCTCCGCCTGCAGTTTTTCCTCCTTGGCCGCGATCTGTGCCGCCATGGCGGTGCGCTCGGCTTCCAGCTTTGCTGCCAGAGCCTCATCGCCCAGTGCCAGGATCTCGGCGGCCAGCCAGGCGGCGTTCTTGGCACCGTTCAGGGCCACGGTGGCCACCGGGATGCCGCTGGGCATCTGCACGGTGGCCAGCAGGGCATCCAGACCGTCCATGGCACCGCCCTTCATGGGGATGCCGATCACCGGCAGCGTAGTGTTGGCGGCAAATGCACCGGCCAGATGGGCTGCCATGCCGGCCGCGCACAGGATGACGCCAAAGCCGTTGGCCTTTGCGCTTTTTGCAAACGCAGCCGCCTCGGCGGGCGTGCGGTGTGCCGACAGGATGTGTGCTTCAAAGGGGATATCCAGCGCTTTGAGCTGGGCACAGGCCCCCTTGACCACCGGCCAATCACTGTCGGAACCCATGATCACAGCAACTTTACGAACCATAATCCAAACCCTCTCTTTCCACTTCTGACAAACAAAAAAGGCAGTGGTACACCTGCACCACAGCCTTTATTTTTGCGTATTCTGTTCCCATGCCTTGCACGAAGCTGCACGATGCCCCTGACATGCACGAATATTGTTTCGTTCCATGCGACCCGGCAGCGTCTTTTTCATGGATCTCTTCCTCCGCAGTTTCTGTGCTGGCATTTCTGCAGGGTGCGGGGCCCGTTCTATGGGGTGACCGTCCCTGTACTACATACAGTTTACGGCAAAATAATGGCTTTGCAAAGGGTGTTGCGTCAAATTCTCCCTTGTGTTTCCATGCGCCAAAAAACTTTCAAAAGTTTTGTGCAGTTTCGCCATCGTTTTTCTTTTTAAGTATGACTTATGGTTTGAGTATATTTTCCGTAAAATCTTCCAACCGTCTTTGTCCCAAAAGACGTACTTTTCCGCCCGGTTCAGAAGATGATCCTTGCCGTGGTGGCCCGGGCGGCACGGATGAGGTCCGCCGGAGCACAGCACACCTGGGTGCCGATGCGCCCGCCGGAAACATACACTTTTTCCTGTGCGAGGACACTCTCGTCGAACACGGTCTTGTACTGCTTTTTCATGCCCACGGGGCTGCAGCCGCCGCGCACATAGCCAGTGACCTTGTTGATGTCGGCTACATGGATCATGGCCACGCTCTTTTCGCCCACGCTGCGGGCGGCGGCTTTCAGGTCCAGCTCGGCCGCCACCGGGATGACAAACACAAAGTAGTTTTTGCTGCTGCCCTGGGTCACCAGCGTCTTGTATACGCAGGCCGGGTCCTCGCCCATGCTGCCGGCCACATCCACACCGGCCACGGCCACGCCCTCTTCGTGGGCGTACTCGTGGGCCGTATAGGGCACCTTTTCACGCTCCAAGATCCGCATGGCATTGGTTTTTGCTTCTTTTCCCATATTACTTCCCTCTCTATCTATCACTTTCTTTCATTCTACCACTTTTTCGAGAAAATGAAAAGCCGCCCTTGACTTCCGGCAGCAGCAGTGATATCATGGCATCATCACTTCAGGAAACTGAAGTCCCGTATTGCAGTCCACGCAGCGGAGGCCCCTCCCTGCCGTACCGATAAAGGAGATTTGCCGTATGATCATCGTACTGAAACAGGATGCCCCCGACGTACAGGTGCGCGAGTTCTGCCACGAGCTGGAGGGCATGGGCCTGCAGATCAACGACTCCAAGGGCAGCGATACCCATATTCTGGGCCTCATCGGCGACACCAAGGCCATTGCCGAAAGCTGGGTGCTGGCCAACCCCGTGGTGGAGACCTGCCGCCGCGTGTCCGAACCTTATAAAAAGGCCAACCGCAAGTTCCACCCGGATGACAGCGTCATCGACGTGGACGGCGTGAAGATCGGCGGCGGCAGCTTTGCGGTCATCGCCGGCCCCTGCAGCATTGAAAGTGAAGAGCAGATCACCTACTGCGCCCAGCGCGTGAAGGCCGCCGGTGCTTCTCTGCTGCGCGGCGGTGCATTCAAGCCCCGCACCTCCCCCTACTCCTTCCAGGGCATGCGCAGCGAGGGTCTGGACCTGCTCAAGCTGGCCCGCCGCGCCACCGGTGCCCCCATCGTCACCGAGATCATGAACACCGAGCACCTGCCCCTGTTCGAGAACGTGGACCTGATCCAGGTGGGTGCCCGCAACATGCAGAACTTTGAGCTGCTCAAGGCCGTGGGCCGCCAGAAAAAGCCGGTGCTGCTCAAGCGCGGCCTGGCCAATACGCTGGAAGAGTTCGTGATGAGCGCCGAGTACATCATGGCCGAGGGCAACGAGAATGTCATCCTCTGCGAGCGCGGCATCCGCACCTTTGAGACCAGCATGCGCAACACCCTTGATCTGGCCGGTGTGGTGATGCTGCACAAGATGACCCACCTGCCCGTAGTGGTGGACCCCAGCCATGCCTGCGGCCACGCCTGGATGGTGCCGGAGCTGGCCAAGGCTGCCGTTGCCGCCGGGGCCGACGGCCTGATGATCGAGGTGCACAACAACCCCGCCAAGGCCAAGTGCGACGGTGCCCAGAGCCTGACCCCCGACCAGTTCGATGAGCTGATGCAGTTCATCGGCAAAGAGGTCGAGTTCTTCGGCAAGAAGATGAACTGAACCATTTGAACCCTCTCAGTCATCGCTGCGCGATGCCAGCTCTCCCGAAAGGGAGAGCTTTTTTGTTTGCGGGGAACATTCTGCTGCCCGTGCTGGCTTTCCGGCCGTTCCCCGAAAGGGGTCGTTTCCTCATTTTCTTTTCCGCAGTTTTGTGTTATACTATAATATATTTTGCAGTTTACTTCTGAAACGAGGTATTTTCAATGAAAGCACATATTGCACGCAACCAGAATGCCGGGGTGCCGCTGGCGCTGGGCTGGAACCTTTCCGCCGGCGACCGCGGCAAGCTGGACGGCATGGCCCCTGCCTTTGGCATGAAGGTCCTGCCCGTGTCCCCTGCCGACGCCGGCAAGACCGTGGCTCAGCTGCTGGGTGAAGTGGAGACCCGATCCGCCCGCACGCTGGTGCTGGAGCCGGGGGCTTACCCGTCCGCTCTGGTGCTGGCCAACTTCAAGGACAAGGACGTGGACACCCTGCTGGACCTGATGAAGCAGGCGCAGGTAAACATTCCCCTCAAGGCCGTGGTGACCCCCGCCAACCGCAGCTGGGTGTTCGGCGACCTGCTGGCCCACCTGCAGGAGGAGCACACCGCCTTTACCGCAGCAAAGGAGAACCAGACCCGATGAAAACCACCCTGTTCAACCGCCTCACCGCCGGACTGCTGGCGGCGGCGCTCTGTCTGAGTGTGCTGGCCGGCTGTGCCGCCAAGCCCCAGAAGGAGCTGACCCGCTACAGCACCATCTTCTATGATGTGTTCGACACCGTCACCCAGGTGATCGCCTACTGCGAGAGCGAGGAAGAGTTCACTAAGCAGATGGAAGCCCTGCACGCCGACCTGATCTCTTACAACCAGCTGTACGACATCTACAACGACTACGACGGCGTGGTGAATGTGAAAACCATCAACGACAACGCCGGCAAGGCCCCCGTGCAGGTGGATGACCGCATCCTGTCCATGCTGGAGCTGGCTCAGAAGATGTACGACACCACAAACGGTAAGCTGAACGTGGCCATGGGCAGCGTGCTGAACATCTGGCACAACTACCGCGAGGCCGCCGAGAGCCACCAGAACGAGGCCGACAACACCCTGCCCACTCAGGAGGAGCTGGAAGCCGCAGCCCAGCACTGCGACATCAACAATGTGGTGATCGACGAGCAGGCCAAGACCGTGTACCTGGCCGACCCGGAGATGTCGCTGGATGTGGGCAGCGTGGGCAAGGGCTACGCCGTGGAAATGGTGTGCCAGGCCGCGCAGGCCCGGGGCCTGACCAGCGCACTGGTGAGCGTGGGCGGCAACCTGCGTGCCATTGGCAAGAAGCCCGACGGCAGCCAGTGGACCGGCGGCGTGGAGAACCCGTGGAACGCTTCGGAGGTGTACACCACCGACTCCCTGTTCGGGGCCGCCATCAACATGAGCGACATGGCACTGGTGACCAGCGGCGACTACCAGCGCTACTTTGTGGTGGACGGCAAGCGCTATCACCACCTGATCGACCCGGACACCCTGTGGCCGGCTGCCTATTTCAACAGCGTGACTGTGCTGTGCCCGGACTCCGGCATGGCCGACTGCCTGACCACCGGCCTGTTCTGCATGCCGCTGGAAGAGGGCCAGAAGCTGGTGGAGTCGCTGGACGGCGTGGAGGCCATGTGGTGCACCCCGGACCAGCAGGCGGTCGCCTCCAGCGGCTGGGCGAGCCACACCCGCCAGTAATTTGCCCCAAAACCAAAAGCCCCGTGTGTTCACGATGCGGAACACACGGGGCTTTGTTTTTGCTGTGAGTTTGTCGGCTCAGAAGCCGGTCGGCGGGACGTAATAGCTGGGCAGGCCGCCTTTCTGGCTGGCTGCTGCCTGCTGGCGCAGTGCCGAGCGGGTGACCTCGGCCCAGGAATACTGGGTCATATATTCACCGCGGTAGCTGCTGATGGTGGAGCGGTCTCCCCGCAAGAAGTTGTAATAATCGCACTCCACCTTGCTGGTGTCGATGGCCAGCGTACTGCGCCCGCGCACCAGCAGTCCACGCACGCCGGCGTCCTCCAGCGTGTGGCTCAGGTCAAAGATCAGATTGCGCAGATGGCTGTGCAGGGACGCCGTGTCGGGCTTGTCCTCCCAGAGCACGGCCAGCATCTCGCCGTTGGTGCAGGTGGCACCGTTGCGGTCCACCAGATAGGCCAGCAGCTCCTTGCTCTTGCTGCGCTTGAACGAGAGCGGACGCCCGCCCACGAACACTTCAAAGTTGCCAAAGCACTGCACCTTGACGCCCGCAGGCACATCCTCGGCCGGATACCGCAGATTTTCCAGCACATTGCGCACATCAGCCTCGTTGGCAGGTTTGAGCAGGAAGCCGCTGACAAAAATCTGCAGCGCTTCCAGCGCATACTCAGGGTGTTCCGTCACCACGATCAGATTGCAGCGCGGCTGGATCTTCTGGATCATGCGAGCCAGGGCGAGGCCGTTCATCCCCGGCATCTCAAGATTCAAAAAAGCTGCATCCATCGGACCCTGACGCAGCCAGGTCAACGCATCGTCTGTGGTCATCGCACTGATATAATCGCAATCCGGTGCCACTCTGCACAAGATACGGATCAGAGAATTGATCGCAAGCTGTCCGTCGTCTACGACCAGAATTTTCATCCATATCACCTCCTGACATATGTAAGCAAATTCCCCTTTTCCTTATGATTTTATCACGCAGACGTTCTTTAAGCAAGTTCTTTCGGGCAAAAAAAAGCCAAAAAGCCATTCCCGTCGGAAACTCTCGTCGTGCTTTTGGCACTTTGACGAGAAATCCGACCCGAGAATGGCAATTCTGACTGTTTTATGGAGTTAGCAGCAAGGCATTGTTTCTGCCAGTCAGCGCATCCGCATCCGGCTGTCCCAGTATGCCGCACAGCCGCTCATAGGCCGCCTGCATCCGGGTGGCCCGGGTCGTGCAGTTATGTGCGTCCGAGGAGATCGCGTCCACAAGGCCCTCCTTCAGCCAGCGGTCCAGCTTCCGGCGCTGAAAGAATCCGCCCTCCAGCACCGTGGCCGCATTGACCTGACAGCGGATGCCGTACTGTTCCTTCAGGCGGGGCAGCGCACCGCTACGGGCAAGGCGGGGGTAGCGCTCAATGTGCGCCAGCAGCACCCGGTAGCCGCTGCCGGTGATCTGCCGCAGGGCCGTTTCCACTTCCGCCGCCGCCACATCGGGCACGAACTCCAGCAGCACCCAGTCGGTGCCGCCCAGCGTGATCAGGCTGTGCTCCGCCGCCGCATAGGCCGCAGCCGGGGTATACAGCAGCTCGGAGCCGCTTTCCAGCATCAAGTCGTAGCCCTTTTCGGCGCAGTAAGCCCGTGCAAAATCAAGATGCCGCTGATACACGTCCCGCGGAAAGGGCTCCATGCCCGGCGTGCTGTGAGAGGTGGCAAACAGACGGGTGACCCCATCCGCCGCCGCCGCATCCAGCATGGCAAACATCTCTTCCCGCGTGCGGGCACCGTCGTCCACACCATAGACGAAATGCGCGTGATAATCCGTAAAGCCGCTCATTTCTTTTCAGCCGTGTGCTTGTGCTTATAGTACCGGTTGTAGTAGCCATATTTGCCGTAGGTACGGTAGTAATACTTGCGGCTCAGGTAGCTGTCGTAATCCACCTGGTTCAGCACAGTGCCCAGGATGGGGCAGCCGCTCTGCTCGATCTGCTGCTTGACGTCCAGCAGCTCCTGGCGGCGCACATCGTTGTACTGCACAGCGATCAGAGTGCCGTCGCAGGATTTTGCGATCTCGGCAGCATCAATGACCACGCCCACAGGGGCGGCGTCCACCAGCACATAATCCACCATCTGGGCCAGGGCGTCCAGCAGGTCCTTGAAGTGATGGTTGCTCAGCAGAGCCAGGGGGTTGGGCACATCCCGGCCCACCGGAACCATCAGGGCACCGGGGATATCGGTCTGGTAGATGACCTCCTCCATGCCCACCATGCCGGCCAAAAAGTGGGAAAGGCCCTTGTCGTCGTTGCGGCCGTTCTCAAACTGCAGGCCGTACTGGGCGTTTACCATGCTGCGGCGCAGGTCGGCGTCCACCAGGGCCACCTTCATGCCACGCTGGGCCAGGGTCCGCATCAGGTTCATGGACAGATAGCTCTTGCCCTCCGAAGCGTGGCAGCTGGTGATCATGATCTTTTTTACAGTTTCACCTGCAAAGGACAGGTTGGTGCTCAGGGTGTTGAAGGCCTCGCTGCCTGCATAGTCCAGTTCCGGAAATTTTGTGATCTTCAGCTGTTTCATGCGTTCCTCCCGGCCTTTCCGCCCACACGGCGGCAAATATCTTTGCTCAGGCGCTTCATGCGGCGCTGGAAGTTGCTGCCCTTTTTGGGCTCGGTGCCACCCACCAGGGGCACAGAGGCCAGCACCACCATGCCGGTGTACTTGCGGATCTCCTCAGCGGATTTATAGGTATCGTCCAGCAGCACCCGCAGCACCACAACACCGCAAGCCAGCACAAAGCCTGCCAGGAAGCCCAGCAGGATGTTCTTGGTCTTGCTGGGGCTGAAGGGGTTGGCCGGTACCCGGGCCGAGGACATGATGGTGGGCTCGTCGGTCTTCATCTTCTCCGCAATGTAGCTTGCGCCCACCTCAGCATACTCATTGGCAATGGCTGCAGCCTCTTCGGGGTCTGCATCGGTCACCGTAATGTCCAGCATACGGGTGTCGTTGGCATTGGTCACGCTGAGCATGTTGTCCATCTGGGTATAGGTATAGTCCAGATCCAGTGCACTGATGACCTTTTCGTGCACCTCCCACATCTCAAACACCTTGATGTAGTCGCTGGTCAGGGCGCTGCCGATCTGAATATCCGACAGGTTCAGCACCGAGTCGTTGCGGCTGACCACATAGATGGTAGAGGTGGCCTTGTAGAGAGGGGTCACCAGCAAAAAGGTATAGAGTGCTGCCAGCACCATTCCTGCTGCGGCGGCTGCCGCAATAAACTTCCAGTGGTCCAGCAGGCCCATGCAAAGTTCCAGAAGATCAATGGTATCTTCTTCCTGCTGCGGCCGCACCTCGGAACGATAAGGTTCCTGCGTTAAAGTATCTCGCTGCACTTCGTTGCTCCTTTAAAATCCCTTGGCTTTCTCCGTGAAAAATGCGGCGTCCTCTTTTTCGGAAGAGAGCGCCGCAGGACAAAGTCGTTCTGTTTTTACTTCCGGGTCACAGCTGCAATGTAGGCCTTGCCTGCCTGCAGGTTGATCATGGTGGTGGCATCCAGCTCCAGCTGGACCTTACGGACCTTACGGGCCACACCGTTCACCACAACGGTCTCCTCCACGACCACACCGGCCAGAGGCAGGTTGACGATCTTGCCGTCGGGGGTCTTGACACGGATGATCACGGCAACGGTGGTGCCGCTCTCCGGCAGAGCTGCCATGGGGACCTTGACGGTGATCTTGTCCATGCCGGTCTTGTAGCCGGAGACCTTGATCTCCTTGATCTCGCTGACGGTCACGGCGTCCTTCTCAGTGCCCAGGATCTTCGCAGCTGCATCCACAGCCTCTGCAGTCAGGTACTTCTCCACGCCCTCGCCCTTCAGCTGGGTCTCTTCCTTACTGGAGTCCTCCGTGGTCTTGACCTCCACCTGCAGGCCCTCGCTGCTGGCAGAACCGGAAACGGAAACGTCGGTCTTGCCTGCATCGGCATCGGTGCCAGTCTTGCTGGGCACAGACTCCACAGCAAAAGCGGTAGCGGCAGCCATGCTCACCAGCAGAGCTGCGGAGACCATGGCGCAAACGATCTTTTTCATTTTCATAAGAATATACCCCTTTCAGACCAGTTCTCTCGGCTTTGAGAGCGTCTTTATCCTAAACGTGTCTTGGGCACGCTTATTCAACTTTTTCGTAAAACAGCTGCAGCACCGCCTGCTGCAACGCATCGGCATCCGGATAAAACTCCATAAAGCCATCCTCCCCGACCTGATAGGTGCCATCCGGTTTGATGGTGTCCAGCCGGGTGTAGTCCTTTGCCGCCCAGGCCTCGTTTACCAGCTGACCTTTGGCCATGCTGGTGGTCAGGTAGGGCTGCAGGGCATCGTAGGCGTCCACGGCAAAGTTCTGATCCTTCTGCAGTTTTTCATCCAGCTGCACCGACAGCTGTCGGATGTAGCTTTCCTGCCGCGCCATGCGGGCCTCGTTGGTGCCTACACCGACACTGCGGCGGGAGCGGACATAGGTCTCGGCCTGCTCGCCCTGCAGCGTGAGGGTCGTACCCTTGGTCATGGCCGGGTCGATGGCGGAGAAATCATCCTCCAGCGTCACGGTCACACCGCCTGCCAGATCGTTCAGGGTGGAAATGCCGTCCAGCCCCATGGCCAGATACTGGTCGATGGTCTGTCCGCCCAGCAGGTTTCCCACTGCTTCCACGGTCACCTCGCAGCTGGTCTGGCGGCCATCGCCAAAGGCATAACCCAGACAGATCTGCTGGGTCACCGGCTCGTAGCGGTCACCCAGCAGGCCCAGCACCGTCACGGGGGTCATGGTATCGCGGTCGATCTGCAGCTGCTGCACCGTCTTGTCCGCGTCATCCAGTACCACCAACCGCAGAAAGTCGGCCTGGCCGGCCTTGCGGTACTCGTAGCTGTCCTGAGTGTCGTGGTCCACGCCCATGACCAGGATCGTGGTCAGGCGGCTTTTTTTGCGGTAGGTCACGCCGTCCACTTCCACAGTCTCCTGGTCGGCCTGGGGCAGCTGGGTGCGGGTCTCCGGCTTTTCTGCCCGTTTCTCCAGCCAGCGACCCCCGCCGTACAGTACCAGCACGACCGCCAGAACGGCCAGCAATGCTGCTACAGCATGAAAAACCGTCTTGTTTTTTTGTTCTTGTTTCTTCAACGGGATCGCTGCTCCTTGCTTTGGTCCGAAACGCTCTGGGATTTCAGAGCATCTCATTCATTTATTATGCGTCACAACTCCGCAACTGTCAATAGATTTTATTTCATCTTTCCTGTTTTTTTCATGTTTTTCTGTCACATAAACGCAACCGGCCCCGGCTATGGAAAACTACCTTCCACAGCCAGGGCCGGTTCGTCTGTTTTATTTCAGGTCCAGTTCCGGCGGTACGTCGATCTGATCTGAAACATATTTCCCGTTCTTCTTGCGCTGGCGCACACACTCGGTGAGCAGATATTCGATCTGTCCGTTCACCGAGCGGAAATCATCCTCTGCCCAGGCAGCAAGGGCATCGTAGAGTTTGGCGTTCAGGCGCAGGGGCACCTGCTTTTTGGGCTCTGCCATCAGTACAGGCTGCCGCTGTTCACGATGGGCTGGGCGTCGCGGTTGCCGCACAGCACCACCAGCAGGTTGGACACCATGGCTGCCTTGCGCTCGTCATCCAGCTCTACCACCTTGTTTTCGTTCAGACGGTCCAGTGCCATTTCCACCATGCCCACGGCACCGTCCACGATCATCTTGCGGGCGTCGATGATGGCACTGGCCTGCTGGCGCTGCAGCATGACCGCTGCAATCTCCGGCGCGTAGGCCAGATAGGTGATGCGGGCTTCCACCACCTCAATGCCGGCCTCGGCCACGTTCTTCTGGATCTCGTCGCGGATGCGGGCCGCCACCACCTCGGAGGAGCCGCGCAGGCTGCCCTCGTCGGCCACGCCGTCGCCGGTGGTGTCCACATTGGGGGCCACATCATAGGGGTACACCCGCACCACGTTGCGCAGGGCGCTGTCGCACTGCAGGGAGAGGTATTCCTTGTAGTTGTCTACGTTGAACACGGCCTTGGCAGTGTCGGTGACCCGCCAGATGACTGCAATGCCGATCTCCACCGGGTTGCCCAGGCAGTCGTTGATCTTCTGCCGGGAGTTGTTCAGGGTCATCATTTTCAGGGAGATCTTTCTGCTCATGGATTCGGCACTGACCTGGGCATTCTGGCCGCTCTGGCCAAACAGCGCAGCCACGCTGGTTTCCTTGCTGTTCACATCGCCGCTCTGGCTCAGGCGGGTACCGGCGGCAGGGTTGACAGCGGTGCAGAAGGGGTTCACCCAGTAAAAGCCCTGTCCCTTCAGGGTACCAATGTAATCACCGAACAGGGTGAGCACCAGCGCTTCCTGCGGCTTGAGCACCTTCAGGCCGCAGAACAGGAAGATGCCTGCGATCCAATACCCGATGGACAAGATCAGCAGCGGCAAGCCCAGAAGCATCCGGTCTGCATCCAGCAGGGTGATGCTGTAAATGAACAGGGCAACGGCTGCCACATAGCCCAGCAGGGTGAGCAGCAGCACCGCCATGCCGTTTTTGCGGGTATTCAAAATTTTCTCTTCCATAACAAGTCCCTCCTTATCAGGGTCGGAAGCGTTTCTTTGTGATATCAAAATCATATCACTTTGAGCGTTTTCTGTCAAGACTTCCGGCCCCGCACAACAAAAAACACCCGTTCTCCGGGGAAAATTCCCCAGAAAATCGGGTGTTTTTGCGGGTTCAGGTCTCAGCGCTTGTACTTGGATGCAGCCTGCAGACGCTGCATGGCACGCTGCAGTGCGATCTGGCTCTGATAATATTCATGCATGCTCTTCTGGTGCTGCAGGCGCTCTTCCGCACGGATGCGGGCCGCCTCGGCACGGTTCTTGTCGATATCCTCCGGGCGCTCGGCGCTGTCCACCAGCACCATCACATAGGCGGGGGTCACCTCGGCAATGCCGTCACCCACCAGAATGTCGCGGGCTTCGCCGTTTACTTCAAAGTGCAGGATGCCCATGTGGATGGCCACCAGCACGGGGTTGTGCCCGGCCTGCACGCCATACACACCGTCGCCGGTGGGCAGCACGAGGTCCTCACAGTCGCCCTGATAGAACTCACCGCTGGAGGCCGTGATATTCAGCATGAACTTGTTCATCAGACGGCACCGCCCTTTTCCTCAGCCATCTTTTCAGCGGCCTTCTGGCGGGCATCTTCCAGCGTACCCACGTTGAAGAATGCCCACTCCGGCAGGTCATCGGCCTCGCCGTCCACGATGGCGGCAAAGCTGCGCACGGTGTCCTTCAGCGGCACATACTTGCCCTTCAGGCCGGTAAAGTTCTCGGCCACGGCAAAGGGCTGGGACAGGAACTTCTGCAGCTTGCGGGCACGGGTCACGGTCAGCTTGTCGTTCTCGTCCAGTTCGTCCATGCCCAGAATGGCGATGATGTCCTGCAGCTCCTGATAGCGCTGCAGAATGGACTGCACCTTGCGGGCCACGCGGTAGTGCTCCTCGCCCACGATGTCTGCTTCCAGAATGCGGGAAGTGGAGGCCAGCGGGTCCACAGCGGGGTAAATGCCCTGCTCCACGATCTTACGGGACAGCACAGTGGTGGCGTCCAGATGCGCAAAGGTGGTGGCGGGGGCCGGGTCGGTCAGGTCATCGGCGGGGACGTAAACGGCCTGCACCGAGGTGATGGAGCCGTCCTTCGTGGAGGTGATGCGCTCCTGCAGAGCGCCCAGCTCGTTGGCCAGAGTGGGCTGATAGCCCACGGCGGAAGGCATACGGCCCATCAGAGCCGACACCTCAGAGCCTGCCTGCACGAAACGGAAGATGTTGTCGATGAACAGCAGCACGTCCTTGTGGGTCTCTTCACGGAAGTACTCGGCCATGGTCAGGCCGGTCTCGGCCACGCGCATACGGGCTCCGGGGGGCTCGTTCATCTGGCCAAAGACCAGTGCCGTCTTGTTCAGAACACCGGAAGCGTTCATCTCGCCCCACAGGTCGCAGCCCTCACGGGAGCGCTCGCCGACGCCGGTGAAGATGGAGTAGCCGCCGTGCTCGGTGGCCACGTTGTGGATCAGTTCCTGGATCAGCACGGTCTTGCCGACGCCTGCGCCGCCGAACAGACCGATCTTGCCGCCCTTTGCATACGGAGCCAGCAGGTCGATGACCTTGATGCCGGTCTCCAGGATCTCGGTAGCAGGCTTCTGCTCCGCAAAGCTGGGAGCCTTGCGGTGGATGGGCCAGTGCGGCACATCATCCACCGGGCCTTTGCCGTCGATGGGTCTGCCCAGCGGGTCGAACATACGGCCCAGGGTGGCTTCGCCCACCGGTGCGGTCAGGCCGTGGCCGGTTGCCTGCACGGTCATGCCCTTGCCGAGACCTTCGCTTGCGGAAAGCATGATGCAGCGCACCGTCGTTTCGTTGACGTGCTGCGTCACTTCCATGGTGCGTTCGGTGCCCTCAGCGGTCACCGTCAGCGCCTCCTGCAGGGCAGGCAGCTTGCCTGCTGCGAACTGCACGTCCACAACAGGACCCGCTACGCGGATAATAGTTCCCTGTAACATAACGATTGCCTCTTATATTATAAGTTCGTTCTTTTCTTTAATCCCGCTTCTGCACAGCAGCTGCACCACCGATGATCTCGGTGATCTCCTGGGTGATGGAGCCCTGACGGGTGCGGTTGTACTCCAGCTGCAGCGCGCGGATCATGTCGTTCGCGCTCTTGGTGGCGGAATCCATGGCGGTCATGCGGGCGCTCTGCTCGGCGCAGTAGCTCTCGGTCATGGCACCAAAGATCATGCCATGCATGTAGATAGGCGCGGTCTGCTCGAACACCGTCCAGGCGTCCGGAAACAGCTCCACCTCACCGCTGGGGTCGCCCAGACCCTTGGGAGCGGGCTGCAGATGCTCGCGGTCCAGCGGCAGCAGACGCACCATGGTGGGCTCGCTGGTCAGTGCATTCTCGATCCTGGTGTAGACGAGGTAGATCTCATCCAGCTTGCCGGACTTGAAGTCGTCGATGGCGTCCACCGTGATGTCGCGGGCGCGCTGCAGGGTGGGCGCGGTGGCACTGTAGCGGAACTCTTCCACCAGACGCGGGTCCTTGTGGTACAGTGCGCGGTAACCCACCTGACCGATCACATAGAACCGGTCATTCTCATCCGCGTGCTCCTTGAGGAACCGGAGGATGTTCTGGTTGAATGCACCGGCCATGCCCTTGTCTGCCGTCAGCACCAGATAGGCGCGGCGGGGGTTCGACTTTTCGTTGGTACGGTCGTGGAAGAACGGGTGCACCGGCTCCTCCGGCAGATGAGGCACCACCCGGGAGATGGTGTCGCGCATGCGGTTGAAGTAGGGCGAAACGTTCTGGTAATTCTTGCGCGCCTTGCGGAGCTTGGACGAGGAGATCAGGTACATGGCGTTCGTGATCTTCATGGTGTCCTGAATGCTCTCAATGCGCTCTTTCAGCAGCTTACTGGACGGCATGGCTGTCGCCTCCCGCATATGCTTTCCAGGCGTTCAGGATGGCATCGACCTCATCGGGTTCGAGCTTGCCGGTGGCGGTGATCTTGTCCATCGTGCCGGACACATCCGCGCGGAACTGGCGCACAAATGCGGAAGTCTTGGTGCGCAGCTCGGCCGTGGGGATCTCGTCGAGCACGCCATGCGAAGCCAGCGTGAGCAGGACCACCTGCTCTGCGTCAGACTTAGGCTGATACAGCGGCTGCTTGAGCATCTCCATCAGGGCCTTGCCGTGATCCAGCTGGCGGCGGGTCTCGGCGTCCAGATCGGAGCTGAACTGGGCAAAGGACTCCATGTCCTTGTACTGTGCCAGCTCGATACGCAGGTTGGCGTTGGCCTTCTTCATGGCCTTGGTCTGGGCTGCGCCGCCCACACGGGACACCGACAGGCCCACGTTGACAGCCGGGCGGTTGCCTGCGTTGAACAGGGCACTCTCCAGGAAGATCTGGCCATCGGTAATGGAAATGACGTTGGTGGGGATGTAAGCGGAAACGTCACCTGCCTGGGTCTCAACGATGGGCAGTGCGGTGATGGAACCGCCGCCCAGGTCATCCCGCATGCGGCAGGAGCGCTCCAGCAGACGGGAGTGCAGATAGAACACATCGCCGGGGTAAGCTTCACGGCCGGGAGAACGGCGCAGCAGCAGCGAGATGGCACGGTAGGCCACCGCATGCTTGGACAGATCGTCGTACACGATCAGCACGCTCTTGCCCTTGCCCATGAAGTACTCGGCCAGCGCAGTGCCGGCATAAGGGGCGATGTACTGCAGCGGTGCCGAGTCGGACGCGGTAGCCGCCACGATGGTGGTGTAGCTCATGGCACCGTGCTTCTGCAGGTCGCCTGCCACGCGGGCGATGGAAGAAGCCTTCTGGCCGATGGCCACATAGATGCACAGCACATCCTTGTCCTTCTGGTTCAGGATGGCGTCGGTTGCAATGGAGGTCTTGCCGGTCTGGCGGTCGCCGATGATCAGCTCACGCTGGCCGCGGCCGATGGGGAACATGGAGTCGATGGCCAGGATGCCGGTGTGCAGCGGGGTGTCCACGCTCTGGCGCTCCAGGATGCCGGGGGCCTGCTTCTCGATGGGGTTGTAGCCCTCTGCCTCAATGGGGCCCTTGCCGTCGATGGGCTCGCCCAGGGGGCTGATGACGCGGCCCAGGAAGCCGTCGCCCACCGGGATGCCGGCGCGTTTGCCGCTGCGGGTCACCAGAGTGCCCACGCCCACTTCCTCGATCTTGTCAAACAGCATGATGCCCAGATGATCGGGCTCCACGCTTTCCACCATGCCCTTTGCACCGTTGTCAAAGGTGACAATCTCGCCGTAAACGGCCTGATCCATGCCCTTGACATCCACAACGCCGTCGGCTGCGGAGATCACGGTGCCGCCCTCTGCGGTCGTGGCGGCGGGCTTGTAGTCCTCCACACGGGTCTGCATCACAGCCAGGCTGGGCGCATCCGCCGTAATGGCGGCCAGAGCGCTCTTGCCGGAGTTGTCGAACACACGGCCGCCCACCTGCAGCACATAGCCGGAGATCAGGTCCGGCTCCACGCTGACGGTCAACTCCACCTCAGCGGCACCGTACTGCTTTTTCAGCTGGGTGCGGATGCGCTCCACGGCGTCCTCAGCCGGGGTACGGGCACAGTGCAGATAAGCCTTTAAAATCTCAGACGCGCTTGCCATCGCTCTCCCCCGCTTTCTGCAGCAGGTCGTCCAGCATACGGGCATCATCCTGCTGCGTGAGGTTGCGCTCCAGCACCTTTGCGCACATGGTGCGGGTCAGGTCGGCGATCTGTGCGTCGGCCTGGCGCAGCTTGCTGGCGCGCTCTGCTTCTGCAGCTGCCTTGCCCTCGGCCACGATGGCGTCGGCCTGACGCTGTGCCTCAGCCAGCAGCTGTTCCTTCTGTTTTTCGGCCTGCTGTGCGCTCTCTTCGCGGCGGGCAGCGGCCTCAACGTCCACATTGTGCAGCTTGTCGTTTGCTGCAGCCAGGGCAGCTTCTGCCTTGGTCTTTGCATCCTGCGCATTGGCCAGCTCATCGTCTACCATCTTCTGGCGCTTGTCCAGCACGTCCTGCACAGGCTTGAACAGGAACTTGCGCAGCAGCGCGTACATGATGAGAACGTTGACCACGGTCCACAGCAGGTTGATATCGAGTTTCAGCATTCGTTCACGCCTCCATTATCAGCCCAGGAACAGGATGATCAGCAGTGCAACAACGAAGCCGAAAATTGCGGTACCTTCTGCCAGAGCAGCGCCCAGCAGCAGGTTGGTCTGGATCTTGCTGGCAGCCTCGGGCTGACGGGAGATAGCCTCCGTTGCCTTACCGGTTGCAATACCAATGCCAATGCCGCCGCCAATGCCGGTCAGCGCTGCAATGCCAGCGCCCAGAGCAATCAAACCGTTCATAAGTAAAATCTCCTTTATTATCAAATTTGTGCTGCCTTCTCCCAGCGGGAAGGCGTTTGGTGGTTATTCCTCTCCGCCGATGCTCTCTTTCATGAACAGCGAGGTCAGGAACACAAAGACGTAGGTCTGGATCAGGCCGTCGAACAGGTCAAAGTAGAGACTGAACACGGCAGGAACGAAAACGGGCACCACCAGCTTGATCAGCTCCATGATGACGAATGCGCCCAGCACGTTGCCGAACAGTCGCATGCACAGGCTGGTAGGCCGGATGGCGATCTCCAGAATGTTCATGGGGGTCATGACCGGGGTGGGGGCAGCCAGGCTCTTGAGGAAGCCGACGCCGCCGCGTGCGCGGATGCCGGAACCTTCAATGAGCACGATGCTCATCAGGGCCAGCGCAGCGGTCACGTCCAGATCCTTCGTGGGGGGCTTGACGCCGAACACGCCGATCAGGTTCGAGCAGGCAATGTAGATGGCCACGGTCATCAGGTAGGGCACATAACATGCGCCCTCCTTGCCCAGCAGGCCTTCAAAGAAATTTTTGCCCGCAGTGTAGGCCATTTCCAGCACAGCCTGACGCTTGCTGATGTGGTCTACCTTCAGGTTACGGGTGAGCAGGATGGAACCCAGCACGACCAGCACCATGATCACCCAGCTGATGACCACGGATTCCGGGATCTGCAGCGGGCCGACCTTGACGTACTCGACGGTGAGCTCTTCCATCAGGGCTTGGGTCAACTTGTTCATTTATTTTTCCTCCTTCCTGAAGAATGGGGTCCGGGTCTGAGGGTCGGTTCCGGCGATGTTCTGCCCCGCAAAAGGGCTGTACCGCACACCGGCTCCACACCTTCTTATCGCATGAAGAAAAGGCCAAAGAACGTGAAAAAAGCAAGGAAGGCGCTGGTGTTCGAAGCCCTGCGCGCCCTCCTTTTTTCCGGTTCGTTCGTCTTTTTCCGTTCAGTATGATAGTACGATTGACGAAAATTGACAAGCCCCTTCTTCAACATTCTACCTTTTGTTATATCGCACTTCACCAGCGGGCGGCAGAAGTTGTGCAATCTGCTTTGTTTATGCGGAATATGTTGCACTATTTCCACAGTTTTCTTACCTGTTTCTACGCTTTTCAGGGGGTGGCAGGCGTAAAATACACCCGCTGTAGAGTTTTTATATAACCGGTATATAAAAATCGTATGGATTTCACGCCTGTCATGTGTCCGCCAAGTTTGACAGAACTTTGTCGATACCTATTTATAAAGGAAATTGTCCGGTTTCCTGCGGGATCAGGCCGCCTTCTTTTCACCGCGGCGGAACAGCAGCCGGAAAATGGCACGGCTCAGCGGGCCGCAGTACAGCATCTGCCAGCACAGGGCCATGGGCATGTTGCAGCCCCAGGTGTGCACCCAGGTGCCGAAGCTCGGCTCCTTGAACAGCAGCGTTGCCACCAGGCTCATCACCGGGCACATGATGCAGACGATCATCAGCATGCGATCGGCCCGGCCGCCAGCAACTGCAGCAGAGGTTTTCCACAAGAGGGGTCCAAGGTTGGGCAGAGCGCGCAGAAACGCCGGTCTGCGGACCATTTTTGTTGTATTTACTAGTTGTTTTCAAGATTTCAACAAAAGTTTATTCATTTCTTTGTATAGTCTGCGAATGGACAAACGATGCACCCGCATGTATAATAAAGCCAGAAACCAGAGAAGTACAGCAGAAGCTCAAATGAGAGCTAATCCCGCTGACTTGAAGTAGAAAGGAGCGAGACCGATGGTCGATATGGAACCCGCACAGCAGGGACAGGCTGTCGGGGTTCGCTGAGAAGCAAAACAGAGGCTCACCACAAACGGGATGTTTCCCCCGTATAAAAACACAACGATAACGAGCCAGTCTTGAGCGTCAACATTGCGATATAACGACAACCTGTCGATAAACCCAGACCCCCGGCAATTCAAATAGATCCGCCGAAGGTGATCACCGATGAAGGTATCTTTTGTACGGAGACAGTTATTTGAATAGCAAAAAAGGAGTTCTACCAATGTACTAGTCAAGGTGCCCCGGCAAATCTAACTCGAAAGAATGTGGTAATATGAAATTCATCTTCAGAATCTCGGTGCCGCACTCCATCAGTTGAGAAAAGGGTCATTCCAATGTTCTAGTGTAAATCGTTCCCCTTGATTCCATCCCCGGTTTTCAGATGTGTCTGATGTTTCTAAGGAGAGTCACCCTATGAAACGCTTACTCCGAAAATGAGGAAACCCAAGGAGAAGAGGCTTATGACTCCGAAGAAGTAAGTATCCAGCCGGACGAGGGCTCGCAACCGCCTCGTCCGGCTGGTTTTATTTTGCCCGGTATCTACTAGTAGTTTATTCAAGTTTTACGCAACTCCGTTAAATCCGGTTCTTGCATTTTCATCCCCCTATGGTATACTGGCAAAAAAAGGGAGGTGCATTTTATGCAGTTGGCGTTTTCCTGGTGGCAGCTCTTTGACGTCCTTTTGAGTATTTTATGGCTGATCTCCGGCATCCGTGACTTTATGGGCAAAGACCCTCTGATTCGTCTCCCCTTCAACCAGTACGAACGGGACCCGGAATATCGTGCCTTCTGGCAGAAGAAAAACGGCGTGTTTTACATGCTCAACAGCATCGCCTTTCTGATCTTAACCTTCACACCTGTTACATCGCTGATCTACCGCATCATCTTCGGCATCGCCATCGTGGGAGATCTTCTCTATCTGATTGCCTACGAGGCTTGGGAGCACAGCGCAGACTGACCCGCCGGGGAAGGAGTCTGTCATGAACCTGCATCTTTCCGGCTGGGAATGGCTGCGAGTCGTCACCTCTTTGCTGTTCATCTGGCGCGGCATCCAGGATCTGCGTGATCGCAGCGGAACAGCCTGGAAAACCGAGGACGAGCGCAAAAACTTCCGCAAATTTTCCGGTGTGACCCTGATCCTCGGCGGCGCAGCCTTTCTGTTCAATACAATTTTGCCGGACATCGAGCTGTGGAATATCATTCTGCTGGTAGCGGCATATCTGGCCTGCATCGGTTTTGTCATCTCCAACCTGTGCTACCACGGCAGCCGGGACGACAAGGATAAAAAATAGCTTCCGCCTCTTGCGCTCCCTTTCTCATCCTGCTACAATGAGAAAAAACGCAGGAGGTATTTTGTTATGGTCAAGCATATCATTCTGTGGCAGCTGAAGGACGAGCTGTCCGACGCCGAAAAGGCCGCTGTGAAGGCCGGCATCAAGGAAGGCCTGGAGGGCCTGGTGGGCAAGGTGCCCGGCCTGCTGGAAGTGCATGTGAACATCAACGGCCTGCCCACTTCCAACGCCGACGTGATGCTGGACACCACGCTGGAGAGCTTTGAGGCCCTGAAGGGCTATGCCGTGCATCCCGCCCATGTGGCCGTGGCCGACGGCAAGGTGCGCCCCTACACCAAGACCCGCGTGTGCATGGACTACGAGGTGTAAAACCCTCTCAGTCTCGCATCCGCTCGACAGCTGTTCCCCCTTTTGGCTTCGCCATTTTCCCCCGACCGGGGGAAATCGGTCCCGAAGGGGGAGCTTTTTTGCGTGTGCCGTAAAATTTCAAAAGCTCGCCCTTCGGGAGAGCTGTCAAAACCGGCAGGTTTTGACTGAGAGGGTTCTTTCTTCATATTTTTATTGACAAACCCGCTTTTTTTGCGTATTATAAACATAATAATGGCATTGGCTGAGAAGAGAAGAGTACGCATCGTCTGCGCCTGACAGAAAGCCCGAAGGATGGAAGCGGGCAGGCCGCGCGGTGCGGAACATGGTCTCGGAGCCTGCACGGGTGAACAGTGAGCCCGTGACGGTGTGGCGTCCGTTAGCGCGCCGGGCTGGTTTTTACGCCAGCATAAGGTCTTGCCCGCAAGGGCAGGGCGAAGCAAGGTGGTACCACGAAAGTGCAGCGCTCTCGTCCTTGTCCGGTTCAAATACCGGCAGGGCGGGAGCGTTTTTCGTTGCAATGCCAAAAGGAAAGGAAGAATTACCCCTATGAGTGAACACAAGACATTCTACATCACGACCCCCATCTACTACCCCAGCGATAAGCTGCACATCGGCCACAGCTACACCACCGTGGCCTGCGACGCACTGGCCCGTTTCAAGCGCATGCAGGGCTGCGACGTCATGTTCCTGACCGGCACCGACGAGCACGGCCAGAAGATCCAGGACAAGGCCGCCGATGCCGGCGTGACCCCCAAGGAGTATGTGGACAAGATCGTGGCCACCGTCAAAGATCTGTGGAAGCTGCTGGACGTCAGCTACGACCGCTTCATCCGCACCACCGATGACTACCACATGGAGTCCTGCCAGAAGATCTTTACCAAGCTCTACGAGCAGGGTGACATCTATAAGGGCGAGTACATCGGCCACTACTGCAAGCCCTGCGAGAGCTTCTGGACCGACA
>OODC01000382.1_pt1 | contig 30429 bp, 26 predicted proteins | sample 1671711 | NCBI WGS metagenome assembly OODC01 (sample SAMN06348184, study PRJEB24527) | human gut metagenome | reverse complement strand
CCGGCATGAACTACACCCTGCGCAATCTGGGCGACGGCTTTGCCATGTTTGACGGGGCCGAGCTCATCAAGGACTATGTGTCGGAGGATTACCTCGTCATGTCCACCTATGCCATGACCTTTGGCGGTGTGGATGCAGAGGGTCTGCCGCACCTTTCCAGCGCCAACAGTGTGCTGGCAGAGTACCCCGGCTACCTGCTGGACTACGAGAATCCCTACGGTGCAGGCCGCATCAGCATCCTTTAAGAGGTGTTGACATGACCTGCAAAAATTGTGGCTATGAAAACCAATCGGGGGTCCGTTACTGCCAACGATGCGGAGAATACCTGAAGCCAAAAGCTACATTGGCACAGGAAATCAAATCGTGGGACTTTCGGAGCCTTGCGGGTTCGGGCCGCAGAGATGTGAATATCGCTCCGCTGTTTACAGCACCTGATAGTGAAGCATCTGTAAAAAAGCATCAGACCCCATCGCCGGTTGACCCGATGCCGGATGGCCGGTGGTACTGCCCGGACTGCGGAACACTCAACGCTGCTTCTGGGCGGTCCTGCAAAAACTGCGGCAAAGTCCGGTAATCAGTTCATGAATTGAAAAAGCACCCGCACTGCATCTCCCAAGAAAAGGGAATGCGGTGCGGGTGTTTGATTTGCCCAAAGACCTTTGGTACAGTGCGGTGTGTTCACTGCGTGAAATCGGCAGAAAACAAAACAAAAAGCCACCCGATTATTCATCGGATGGCTTTGTCCTGGTTGGGGATGAGAGAATCGAACTCCCACAAGTAGAGTCAGAGTCTACCGCACTACCACTATGCAAATCCCCATCATTTGGTTCGTGTCTTGCGGTGTGAGCCGCTCAACGTGTGCTATTATACCCGCAAATGCGGTGCTTGTCAAGCCTGTTTTTGAAAAAAGTTGCACTTTTTTGGCAACCAACGCAGCAGCGCAAAAGTTTCCTGCGCTCAAACGACAACCCCGCCCACAGAAGGACAGAAGAGTTCGGTCCGTGGGCGGGGGGCGTTTATTCGGGCTTACTGCTCCAGAAATCGGCCAGAGCGGTTTCCAGTGCGGCAGGGCCGGGCAGATACTGCAGGTGCTTCCAGTGGAGCGGGAACAGCCGCTGATAGTCCGGCTTTGCAAAGCGGTCATCCAGCAGCAGCACCACGCCCTTGTCCTCCGGGGTGCGGATGACCCGTCCGGCGGCCTGCAGGACCTTGTTCATGCCGGGATAGCGGTAGGCGTAATCGAACCCGGCCCCGTTTTGGGCGTCGTAGTAGCGGCGCAGCATCTCCTGCCGGGGGTTCACCTGCGGCAGCCCCACGCCCACGATGGCACAGCCGATGAGCCGGTCACCGGCAAGGTCTACGCCCTCGCCAAAGATGCCGCCCATGACTGCAAAGCCCAGCAGGGTATGGGCAGGGTCTGGCTCAAATCGTGCCAGAAAAGCGGCGCGGGCGGCGTCATCCAACCCGCTCTCCTGCACAAGGGTGGAAATACCCGGATAGCGGGCGGCAAAATCTTCCTGCACCTGCCGCAGATAGGCGTAACTGGGAAAGAACGCCAGATAGTTGCCCACCCGGCTCTGCGCCAGCCGGGCCAGTGCATCCGACACGCTCTGTACGCTGCGCTCCCGGTCACGGTAGCGGGTGGAGATGCCTGGCAGGCAGAACAGCCCCAGGTTCCCGGCGGGAAACGGGCTTTCCAGCGCCACAGCCCGGGCGCCGGCACAGCCCAGCACGCTGCGGTAGTAGGCGGGCGGGGTGAGGGTGGCGCTGAACAGCGCGGCACTGCGCCCGGTGGAAAGGCTGGCATCCACAAAGGGGGCCGGGTCCAGACAGAGCAGCTGCAATTCCAGCTCGCTGCCGCGGGCGGTGAGCTGGGTCACAAAGTGGCTGTCGTACCGTTCGGCAGCCCGCACCAGATCCTGTACCGCAAAATAAAGCTCCAGCATCTGCGGGTGGGCGTCGGCTTCCGGGTTGTCTTCCAGCCAGGCCTGCAAAGGGGCCTGCACCGCCCGCAGGGGCGTCAGCAGTGCGGCGGGCAGCTCCTGCAAAAACACCGTGCCGTCCTGCGCATACAACGGCTCCGGCAGGGCAAACGCCGGGGCATCCGATTCCGGCAGAAGGCTAGTCTGGGCCGGTTCGCCGGGGGCGTCCTCCGCGTGCCTGCGGGGTGCCAGACGCACACAGGCCTGCCGCGCCTCCCGCATGGCCTTGTCGGCCTTGGTCAGGGCGGTTTTCAGGGCACTTTTGCCCTTGCCAAGCGTGCGTTTTGCGTCGGTCAGGCTGCTCTTGCAGAAGCGGGCCGAGTACATGGCGCGGGCGCGGTCGGGCAGATTGTGTGCCTCGTCGATCAGGAACAGCCAGTCGCCGGAGGTGTCGAAGAAACGCTTCAGGTGCACCACCGGATCAAACAAATAGTTGTAGTCCCCGATCACAACATCGCACCATTCGCTCAGGTCCAGCCCCAGCTCAAAGGGGCACACGGTGAACTGTCGGGCGGTGTCGGCCAGTGCGGCACGGCTGAATTGGCCGCTGCCGTCCAGCAGTGCGGCCAGCGCATTCTTGATGCGGTCGTAGTAGCCGTTTGCATAGGGGCACATCTCCGGCAGGCAGGCCGGATGGCCCTCGGCGTCCGGGTGCAGGCAGGCTTTTTCCTTGGCGGTCAGGGTCACACTGCGCAGGGCAAGGTCGGGCTGTACGGCCCGCAGGCGGGCAATGGCATCCTCGGCGGCGGCCTGTGTGGTGTTGCGGGCGGTGAGGTAAAACAGCTTCTCCCCGCAGCCGCTCCCCATGGCTTTCAGGGCAGGGAAGAGCGCACTCATGGTCTTGCCGATGCCGGTGGGGGCTTGACAGAACAGCCGTGTGCCTTTTTTGGAGGGGGCGGCGGTGCAGGCCCGCCAGACCTCGCCCGCCAGTGCCCGCTGCCCGGGGCGGTAGACTTCAAACGGGAACCGCATGGCGGTCAGGCTGCCGCTGCGGGTTTCCTGCCATGCAAGCTGACGCTGTGCCCAGGGCAGATACCGGTGCAGGAGTTTGTGCAGGAATTGCTCCAGCTCCTGCCGGGAAAAGTGCCGTACAAAGCGGAGAATCCGGTCGGTGTCGATCTGATAATAGGTCAGCCGCACATCCACGGCGGGCAGGTTTTCCGGTGCACTGTAGATGGCTCCGTACACCATGCCCTGCGCCCAGTGGCAGGGGTTCATGTCCTCGCAGATCTCTTCCTCGGGCACCGCGGTGGTCTTGATCTCGTCAATGGTCACAACGCCGGTTTCGTTGGTAAAAATGCCGTCGGCCCGGCCCTCCAGCGTAAAGCGGATGCCGTCGACTGTATAATCGGCGCAGAGGGGTACCTCGGCGGCGTAACCCTCCCCGGCGGCCTTCTGCAGCCTGCGATGGATGCGGGCACCCTCCAGTGCGCGGTCAAAACCGGCAAACCGGCTGTCGATGCTGCCGCTGCGCAGCAGAAACTCCACCAGCTGCCGGATGGGCAGACGGATGTCGGACATGATTTCACTTCCCTTATCATAAAGAACTCAGCAGTCGGGTGACGGCGCTTCCAGCCCGAACAGCTCCGCGCACCGGGCGGCAGCTTCGTCCACCTGGGCGAAGTCCACGGTGGTACGGTAATAAGTCTCCAGCTCGTCGTGGCAGCTCTTGGCCTGTGCCATCAGGGCGGTGGCCTGTTCCAGCAGTTCGGCGGCCGCCCGCTCGTTGAACCGCAGCCGGGCGCGGTAGCCCGCCAGATTTTCCCGGTCAAGGAACCGGGTGCACCGCACGGCCTGCATGCCGGGCAGCTGCACCGGGTGCCACCGGTTGTCGGTGAGGAAGGCCAGCCGCAGCTCCGGGATCAGGATGTGGTCGATCTTATCCTCCGGGTGCATGGCACAGGGGCAGGTGATGATGTGATAGCCCCGGGCCAGTGCCTCGGCACGGATCAGCTCCAGCAGCAGGCGCGACACGGCACCATATTCGTCCCGGAACACGATGAACCGGTCAGCCAGTGCCTGCGCGGTGTGCTGGTAGAACACCTCACCCTTTGGGGTCACAGCCGAGAGCAGCCGCAGCTCTTCGCGGGCGGTGTTCTCGGTGCGGGGCAGCAGCCGGGTGCACAATCGCTTGACGTAGCGGCGCACTTTTTCAAAGTTGGCGCTGCAGGCCTCGGCCCGGCGGCTGTCCAGCAGCAGGCTCCCAGCAGAAGCGACATACCGCGCAGCCCGCGCCCGCAGCGCAGCGTTGCGGGCAAACAGCGCCTTGACCTCTTCAGCATGGGGGCGCAGGGCGTCGGCCTGAATGGTATGGTACAGGCTCAGCACTACCTCGTCGGCACCGGGCGCATCCGGCTCTATGGTGTGGGGCGCGGTGGCATCTACGATGGCCCGGCGCTGCCGAACAAAGATCACGCCGTCAAAGCTGTCAGGGTCGCTGGCGCAGTGGATGCACTCCACCGGTTCACCCTGCTGGATGGCCCGGCGGGCCAGCTGCTTCATCAGGGTGGACTTGCCGCAGCCCGGCCCGCTTTTGATCAGCACCATCTGCATGCCGGGCTCCCGGCGCAGCGGCTCAAAATAGCCCTTGAACCCGGCGGGGGTGGTGGCCCCCAGAAAGAAATCGACCCGGTCAAACGAAACACGCTGCATAAAAAACACCTCGCTTTTGCTTTAGAGTATGCAAAAAAGAGGCGTGGGGTGAATGAAAATGGAACCCTCTCAGTCATCGCTGCGCGATGCCTGCTCTCCCGAAGGGCGAGCTTTTCGTCATCTGGCTGTTACGCTGCCAAAACCTCCCCTCTTCGGGGGAGGTGGATGCGAACGAAGTGAGCAGACGGAGAGGATGATTCATTCATAGGTATGCTCACACACTTCGTGGATCTTGTCCCGCAGAGCCACAAAGTCGGCAAAGGCATTGGGCTTGTTCTGCGGGCCGCGCAGCAGGGCGGCCGGGTGGAAGGTGCCCATGAACAGGATGCCGTTCTTCTCAATGAACTGCCCGTGCTCCTTGGTCACCGAAAAGTCGGAACGGATCATCCGCTGGGCGGCGATGCGGCCCAGGCACACCACGATCTTGGGCCGCAGCAGGCGGAACTGCTCCCGCAGCCAGGGCATGCAGGCCTCGCTCTCGGCGGGCAGAGGGTCACGGTTCTGGGGCGGGCGGCACTTGACGATGTTGGCAATGTAGCAGTTCTTTTCCCGGTCCAGGTCGATGGCAAACAGATACTTGTCCAGCAGCTGACCGCTGCGGCCCACAAAGGGCAGGCCCTGCTCGTCCTCGCTCTGGCCGGGGCCCTCGCCCACAAACAGCACTTCGGCGTCCGGCACGCCCTGCCCGAACACCACATTCGTGCGGGTCTTGCACAGCTCACAGCGGCTGCAGGCAAGGCAGTCGGCTTTCAGCGTTTCCCAATCCATGGCGGTTCGATCTCCTTCTGAAACAGTATGATATTTTATTCACAATTTGAAACCTGTTTTCTCTTAAATATTAGCACAAAAACACAATTTTGTCTTGAACTTTTTGCCCGGTGTGTTAGAATAAAGAAGAAAGGCATCCTTGTGTCCAACAGACGCGGGGTGTGAATTTTGGAAAGTAAATTCGGAGGTAATCACAATGGCTGATATGTTTGCACCGCTGGTAGCACAGCTGAAGGCAAATCCCAAGACGATCGTTTTCACCGAGGGCAATGACCCCCGCATCCTTGAGGCAGCAAGCAAGCTGCTGGCCGAGGGCGTGCTGAAGGTCGTCATGGTGGGCAACGAGGCAGAGTGCAAGGCTGCTGCCGCCGCCGGTAACTTTGATATTTCCGCTGCTGAGATCATTGACCCCGAGAACTACGCCGGTTTTGACGAGATGGTCAACACCATGGTGGAGCTGCGCAAGGGCAAGCAGACCGCTGAGGAGTGCACCGCTCTGCTGAAGAAGTCCAACTACTTCGGCACCATGCTGGTCAAGATGGGCAAGGCTGACTGCCTGCTGGGCGGCGCTACCTACTCCACCGCCGACACCATCCGTCCCGCTCTGCAGCTGGTCAAGACCAAGAAGGGCGCACATCTGGTGAGCTCCTGCTTCATCCTGGACCGCGACTGCGGCGAAGAGGACCTGAAGCGCATTGCCATGGGCGACTGCGCCGTTAACATCGACTACACCGACACCATCGACAAGGCCACCGGCGAAGTCAAGGTGTCCGCTGCTTCCAAGCTGGCTGAGGTGGCCGTTGAGACCGCCAAGACTGCAAAGCTGTTCGGCATCGACCCGAAGGTCGCCGTGCTGAGCTTCTCCACCAAGGGCTCCGGCAAGGGCGGCACCGTCGCTCTGAGCCACGACGCTACCATCAAGGCTCAGGAGATGGACCCCGAGCTGGCTGTGGACGGCGAGCTGCAGTTTGACGCTGCCGTTGCTCCGGAAGTGGCACAGGTCAAGTGCAAGGGCAGCAAGGTCGCCGGCCAGGCCAACACCTTCATCTTCCCCTGCATCGAGGCCGGCAACATCGGCTACAAGATCGCACAGCGTCTGGGCGGCTACGCTGCCTACGGTCCCATTCTGCAGGGCCTGAATGCTCCCATCAACGACCTGTCCCGCGGCTGCAACGCTGACGAGGTCTACAAGATGAGCCTGATCACTGCCTGCCAGTCCTGATCGCACCCATCTGAGCTGAATTGAACCTGAGGGCCCCGGAAGTGTCTGCGGATGCTTCCGGGGTCCTTTTTTGTCTCCCTCTTGAATTCTGCCTGCGTTTGTGGTACAATATTCAAGCACTCAGAAAAGTGCGTCGGACAGCGCCTGCGGCGTGGTTCGGCATACGGATGCGGGTCCTGTACGATGGAGCCGCTGTGAACCAGGTCAGGTGGGGAACCAAGCAGCCTTAAGCGGTGTGCTCTGTGCGTTTCAGACAGCCTGCATCCGTATGCCGAGCTACGCAGGGCGGGGACAAAACCCCGTCATGCGCTGTCCTTTTTTATTGCCGATTTTGTCCGGAAAGGGGAGTGCTGCTCATGTATCGAGCCCTGTACCGCAAGTGGAGACCCCAGCGGTTTGAAGATGTAGTGGGTCAGCGCGGCATTGTGACGGCCCTGCGCAATCAGATCGCCACCGGCCGTGTGGGCCACGCCTACCTGTTCACCGGCGTGCGCGGCACCGGCAAGACCACCTGTGCCAAGATCTTTGCCAAGGCGGTCAACTGCCTGCACCCGCAGAACGGCGACCCCTGCGGCGAATGCGAGATCTGCAAGGGCATCGACAACGGCAGCATTTTGGATGTGGTGGAGATGGACGCCGCATCCAACAACGGCGTGGACGATATCCGCGACCTGCGGGATGAGACTGCCTACACCCCCAGCGCCTGCCAGTATAAGGTATACATCATCGACGAGGTGCACATGCTGTCCACGGCGGCCTTCAATGCGCTGCTCAAGACGCTGGAAGAACCGCCGGCCCATGTCATTTTTATTCTGGCTACCACCGAGATCCAGAAGGTGCCGGCCACCATCCTGTCCCGCTGCCAGCGGTATGATTTTACCCGCATCGGGCCGGAGGACATCGCACAGCGGGTGGAATACATCGCCGGGGAAGAGCACTTGGAACTGACATCGGACGGCGCGGAGCTGATCGCCCGCCTGGCCGACGGTGCTCTGCGCGATGCGTTGTCCATTCTGGATACCTGCGCAGGCGTCACGGCAAAGATCGACGCGGACGTGGTGCGCCGCATGGCCGGTGTGACCGACCGCAGCTATTTGTTTCGCATCTCCGACGCGCTGGAAGCGCAGGACGGAGCCGCCGCACTGGCCCAGCTAGCCCAGCTGCGGCAGCAGTCGGTGGACGTTAAACGCCTGACCGAAGAACTCATCGCCCACTACCGCGCCCTTATGCTGGCGGCTTTGCCCGGCGGGCAGGCACTGCTCTCTGGTGTGTCACCGGAAGAGGAGGCGCAGTATCTGGAAAAAGGCCCGCAGCTGGGCCAGCGGGAGGCCATCCGGGCCATCCGCACCCTGGGCACGGCACTGGAGCACATGACCCGCGGCAGTGACCAGCGCATTGAGCTGGAACTGGCGCTGTTCAGCCTGTCGGAACCGCCGCAGCAGCGGCAGACCGTACCAGTGCAGGCAGCACCGGTCGCCCGTGCCGCACAGCCCGCTGCCGTGCAGCCGTTTGCTTCGGCTCCGGCGGTGCAGCCCTTTGTGAGTGCACCGGTACAGCAGCCGGTCGTGGAGCCTGCCCCGCTGCCGGCTCTGCCGCAGCCTGCGGCAGAGCCGGTGCAGTCCGCACCGGAACCGACACAGGCACCTGCATCTGTGCAGGTGCCCGTGCAGGCCGAAGAGCTGCCGCCGTTGCCGGAAGAACCGCCCGTGCAGGGCGGGGAAGCGCTGCCCTGGGAGGAACCCTCCGCACCGGCACGGCCCGTGCCGCCGCCCCTCGAGGAACCGTCTCCTGCGCCGCAGACAACGGCCCCGGCCCCGAAGCAGGAAGCCGCTCCCGCACAGCCCAGACCGGCAGCGGGCAGTCTGGCCCCATACCCGGAGTGGGCACAGATCACCCAGAAGCTGCAGGAAGTGGACCCCATGCTGTACAGTTACCTGCGCAAATCTAAGGCGTACTTTGACGGTACCCGGGTGCTCATCGACGGCGGCAAGACCTTCCGCGATTTCATCCGGGCCAATAAGGACAGCCAGCGGCTGATCAAAAAGCTCATTTTGCAGGTGTCCGGCAAGGCGATCCCCATCGGCCCCTACGAGCCCAGAACCGCAGGGAAAACCGTGTCCAACGCGGAGCAGTCGCTCCACGCACTGGAAAAGCTGGGGCTGGATGTGTCCATTGAGGACACCGCCCGAAAACAGAAATAAGGCTTCCCCTTTTGGGGAAGGCTTTTCAACCGATAAGACAAAGGAGAACAAACTATGAAAGCAAGAATGCCCGCAGGCTTTGGCCGCCCCGATATGAACGCCCTGATGCGTCAGGCCCAGAAGATGCAGGAGGACATGAAGGCCAAGCAGGCCGAGCTGGAAGCCGCCGAGTACACCGGCAGTGCCTCCGGTGAAATGGTCACCGTGAAGATGAACGGCAAGCACGAGGTGCTGGCCATCACCATCAAGCCCGAAGCTGTGGACCCGGATGACATCGAGATGCTGGAAGATCTGGTGGCTGCTGCCGTCAACGCCACCGTCAAGCAGGTGGACGAGACCGCCGAGGCCGAGATGGGCAAGCTGACCGGCGGCATGAACATTCCGGGTCTCTGATCCGGCTGGAGGGAAGAACATGGGCTACAATGCTGCCCCGCTGGAAAGGCTGATCGAAGAGTTCGGCAAGTTTCCGGGCATCGGGCGCAAAGGCGCGACCCGCATGGCCTATCAGGTGTTGAGCATGTCCGATGAGGACGCGGCGGCCCTGGCTTCGGCCATCCAGAACGCGCACACCAAGCTCCACCGCTGCCGCATCTGCCAGAACTACACCGAGGCCGAGATCTGCCCCATCTGCGCCAGCGCCAAGCGGGACACGTCGGTCATCTGCGTGGTGGAAACGCCGCGGGATGTGCAGGCGTTTGAGCGTACCCGGGAGTACCACGGCCTGTATCATGTGCTGCACGGCCTGATCAGCCCCATGGACGGCATCGGAGCCGAGCAGCTCAGTGTGAAGGAACTGCTGGCCCGTCTGGGTGACGGCAAGGTCAAGGAAGTGATCATGGCTATGAACCCCACCGTAGAGGGGGAGGCAACCGCCATGTATCTGGCCAAGCTCATCAAGCCGCTGGGCATCAAGACCACCCGTCTGGCCTACGGTCTGCCGGTGGGTGCAAGCCTGGAGTATACCGACGAGACCACCCTTTACCGTGCGCTTTCCGGCCGCGGAGAACTGTAAACCGCCTTAAGTGAACAGAGAACGCCCCATCTGTCAGACTGCAATATCTGGCGGATGGGGCGTTTTTACGTACAGAAAAAACTGGATGCTTTCGCAAACCTCTACTGGGGTGAAATATCTGGCAAAATTCCATTTATAACGTTATTTCGTAAAAACCGGAACTTTGCCAGATAACACTACCCCAGTAGACATTCCGGATAGTTGGGACTGGGACCCGCGCACGCAGCAACAGCCCACTGGGCTGTTGCTGCCCCTGCTGCGCAGGGTCGTGCTGTTTGCCTCCTCATCGCCGGGACCACAAAAACAAGAACTCCCCCACCGCAGCGCGGCAGGGGAGTTCTGTTTTTGGTGGAGGCGATGGGAGTCGAACCCATGTCCGAAAAGAGTTCAGTGTAGGTGTCTCCGGGTGCAGGCGATCTACAACATTCCCGCCGCGCCACGCCGATCGTCAGGCTAGCGCATTGGTAGCTTCATGAGTTCCTGCCGGTCCGCAAAGCTTAGGTCCGTTCAGGTGCTGTGTCTAAAGGACGCCCCGGCCCCACACGACACAAGAGTGGGCGAGACGCGCAGCACTCAGGCTGCGAGCAACTGATAATTGTTGTTGTCAGTTAATTGTTTGGAGGAAGTTATAGAGCAGTTCCCCCGCTGCTACCCGCTGCCCAGACCTCGCTCCCCCCGTCGAAACCTTTACGCCCCCATAAAAGTGCACCTTGCGATGCACGAAAAACAGGAGAAGTTCCGCTTCAGGGAAACCGTCTGAAACGATCAGTAGTACTTGCCGTTGGATTTCATGGCGCGGTCGATGGAACGCTTGGCGTCGCGCTGGGCGGCGTCGGCTCGCTTGTCGTAGAGCTTTTTGCCCTTGCAAAGGCCCAGTTCCATTTTTACGCGGCCATGTTTGAAATAGAGCGAAAGCGGCACCAGCGTGTATCCCTGCAGCTTGCACTGCTGGTGCAGCCGCCGGATCTCGTTTTTGTGTGCCAGAAGCCGCCGGACACGCAGAGGGTCCTGGTTGAAGATGTTGCCGTGGTCGTAGGGCGTGATGTGCATGCCCTTGACCAGCAGTTCGCCGTCCTCAATGTCCACCCAGCTGTCCTTCAGGTTGACCCCGCCGGCCCGCAGGCTTTTGACCTCGGTGCCCTTGAGCTCAACGCCGGTCTCCAGCGCTTCCAGAACGAAATACTCGTGGCGCGCTTCGCGGTTGGTGGCGATGGTTTTGGTCGCCGGGCGCTCTTTGGTGGGTGCCATGCTGCGCGCCTCCTTTCTCCGTTCAGTTCGTTGTATTAGTATACCATTTTTTTGTACTTTTGCAAGGGGCATCTTTGAAGAAACTGTAAATTATTGCACTCTGACCGGCCGCGGACCGGTCACCCTTGACCTTCCCCCTTGTGGAAGGTATATTCTAAGGGCAGAGGGGCGCACTGCCCCGGACAAAGGAGGGCACTTTATGCTCAATATCGAACATCTGACCAAGACCTACGGCGGCAAGGCGGCCGTGCAGGACCTCAGCCTGCACATCCGCCCCGGCGAGATCTGCGCATTCATCGGCCACAACGGCGCGGGCAAGACCACCACACTCAAGTGCTGCTGCGGCATCCAGCAGTTCGACAGCGGCCGCATTACGGTGGACGGCATCTCGGTGCAGGATGACCCGCTGGAATGCAAGCGGCGGCTGGCCTATCTGCCGGACAACCCGGACCTGTACGAATACATGACCGGCATCCAGTACCTGAACTTCATCGCGGATATCTTTGCCGTGGGGGCACGGGAGCGTGCCGAGCGCATCCGGTCCTACGGCGACCAGTTCGACCTCACACAGGACCTGGCCCAGCCCATCAGCGCATACTCCCACGGCATGAAGCAGAAGCTGGCCATCATCTCGGCCCTGCTCCACGAGCCGAAGCTCATCCTCATGGACGAGCCCTTCGTGGGGCTGGACCCGTTGGCGGCACACCAGCTCAAGACCCTGATGCGCCGCTTCTGCGACGGCGGCGGGGCCATCTTCTTCTCGACTCATGTGCTGGAGGTGGCCGAAAAGCTCTGCGACCGGGTGGCCATCATCCGGGCCGGGCGGCTGGTGCGGGCCGGTTCCATGGACGAGGTGCGCGGCGATGACAGTCTGGAAGAGGTCTTTCTGGAACTGGAAGGCACGGAGGCGCAGGCATGATGATCCGTGCATTGCTCCGCAAGCAGCTGCGGGAGCTGGGCGCGGCCTTTCTCCGCAGCAGCAAGACCGGCAAAGCGCGGTCCCGGGCATCGGCCGTGGGGTATGCGCTGCTGTTTGCCGTGCTGGTGGTGGTGCTCATGCTCTGCTTTGCGGGCATGGCCCTGCCGCTGGCTTCGGTGCTGCTCCCGGCCGGGCTGGACTGGCTGTATTTTGCCTCCATGGGGCTCACGGCGCTGCTGGTGAGCGTGCTGGCCAGCGCCTTTACCAGCTATTCCGGCCTGTTCCAGAGCCGGGACAACGAACTGCTGCTCTCGCTGCCCATCCCGCCGGCGGTCATTTTCGGGGTGCGGGTGAGCACCGTTTATCTGGCCTGCCTGATCTACCTGCTCATGGCGTGGGTCCCGGCGGTGGTGTGTTACGGCCTGCTGGCAGCCCATCCGCTGGCCGGGGTGCTGTGCAGCATCCCCATGGCGTTGGTGCTGGCCGGAGCGGCCTGCATTCTGGCGGTATTGCTGGGCTGGGCCGTGGCGCTGGCCAATGACCGCGCCCGGCACAAAAGTCTGGTCACCGTGGTGTGCTCGCTGGTGTTTTTTGCGCTGTATTATGCGGGTTTTCTGCGGGTGCAGGAGATGCTGGACGATCTGCTGGCCGATGCCGCACAGTCGGGTGCGGCACTTGCCCGTGCAGCCTGGCCGCTGCGGCTGCTGGGCGGCGCGGCGGCAGGGGAGCTCCCGGCGCTGGTCGGCCTCGTGCTGGGTACAGTGCTGTGCTTTGCGGCCTTTTGCAAGCTGCTGGAAAAGCCTTACCTGCGCCGCATGACGGCCCGGAAGGGTACGGCCCGCACGGCATACCATGCGCGAAAAACACGCCCCGTCAGCCTGCGGCAGGCTCTGCTGCGCCGGGAACTGCTGCATCTGGGGTCCAGCCCGGCCTATATGCTCAACAGCGCCATGGGCACGCTGGGCCTGCTTGTGCTGGGCGGCGTGTCCCTGTGGAAGGCAGACCTCTTTGCCCGGTTTGCGCAGGCCGTGCCGGAAGGGGTCCCGGTGCTGGTGTGCTGTGCCGTGTGTGCGGTGTCGGCAGCCAACTTCCTGACCACGCCCTCCGTCTCGCTGGAAGGCCGGACGGTCTGGCTCCTGCAAAGCCTGCCTATCCCGTCCTGGCAGGCCCTGTGTGCTAAGCTGGAACTGCATCTACTGCTGACCGGCGTCCCGGCGGCATTGTGCCTTGTGTGCATGCAGGCGGCGGTGCAGATGCCGCCGGTGTATTTCTGTCTGACCCTGCTGGAAGCAGAGCTGTTCGTGCTGCTCAGTGCGGAAATGGGCCTTGCACTGGGGCTTGTGCTGCCCAACCTGCACTGGACGAGTGAGGCTGCGGTGATCAAAATGAGTGGCTGTACCTTGCTGTCCATGGCGGCCAATCTCGTTGCTGTGCTGGTGCTGACCCTTGCGCAGACCAATCTGCTGAAGATCCTTCCGCTTCCGGCGGTCATGGCGGCGGCCCTTGTGCTGTTGGCGGGTGCGGACGGGCTGCTGGGGCACTGGCTGAAAACCAGAGGAGCCAGACGCCTTGCAGAACTTTCCTGAAAAACCATAAAACAAAGCAGCGGCCTGCTCTCCCAAAACGGGGGAACAGGCCGCTGCTGTTTGTGCGGGAGGGGCTTACTGGATGCCGGTGACCTTGTAGTCCTGATCCTCGACGGTCTTCTTCAGCACATCGTCGGAAACTTCGGCGCTCAGGGTGACAACGGCGGTGCCGGCCTCGTGGCTCACCACAGCCTCGGTCACTTCGGGCAGGGCCTCCAGCGCCTTCTTCACACGGGCCTCACAGTGGCCGCACATCATGCCTTCTACATGCAGAGTCTTTTTCATGGTCATATCCTCCTTGATGGTACTCTCTTTATCCTCAACCGCTGCGGGCTGCGTGAGGGCAGCGGGCAGGGAAGAAGCGTTTTTCAGCGGGTGGTCGTGTTTGGTGCTGTGCAGATCGAACAGATTCAGCCGCAGGGCGTTGCTCACCACGCAGAAACTGGACAGGCTCATGGCCGCTGCGCCGAACATGGGGTTCAGCGTCAGGCCGAAGGGGATGAACGCACCGGCTGCCAGCGGAATGCCGATGGTGTTGTAGAGGAAGGCCCAGAACAGGTTCTCGTGGATGTTGCGCAGGGTGGCGCGGCTCAAGCGGATGGCGGCGGGCACATCCGAGAGCCTGGAATTCATCAACACCACATCGGCGGCGTCGATGGCCACATCGGTACCGGCGCCAATGGCGATGCCGGTGTCGGCGCGGGTCAGGGCGGGGGCGTCGTTGATGCCGTCACCCACCATGGCTACCTTACCGGCGGCCTGCAGCTGGCGGATCACGGCTTCCTTGCCGTCCGGCAGCACCCCGGCGATCACAGCGTCCACACCGGCCTGCTTGCCGATGGCGTCAGCCGTGCGCTGGTTGTCGCCGGTGAGCATGACCACCTTGATGCCCATGGCCTGCAGCTCCCGGATGGCCCGGGGGCTGTCCTCCTTGATGGTGTCGGCCACCGCGATGACACCCAGCAGACGGCCTGCGCCGCCAAAGAACAACGGGGTCTTACCCTGTGCCGAGAGCTCAGCTGCCGCCTGTGCCAGCTCGGCCGGGACGGTGACCTTGGTGCCGGTAAAGGCTGCGTTGCCGCCAAAGATCTCCTTGCCGTCCAGCTTGGCGCTCAGACCGTTGCCGGGCAGGGCCGCAAAGTCAGTCACCTCCGGGGCGTCCAGCTGCTGTGCCTCGGCATAGGCCAGCACAGCGCGGGCCAGCGGATGCTCGCTCTTGCATTCCAGCGCGGCGGCCAGGGTCAGCAGTTCGGTCTCGGTCACGCCGTCGGCGGGCAGGATGTCGGTGACCTTCGGCTCACCGCTGGTGATGGTGCCGGTCTTGTCCAGCGCCACGATCTGGGTGCGGCCGGCAGCTTCCAGCGAAGCGGCAGTCTTGAACAGGATGCCGTTTTTGGCACCCATGCCGTTGCCCACCATGATGGCCACCGGCGTGGCAAGGCCCAGGGCACAGGGGCAGCTGATGACCAGCACCGAGATGCCGCGGGCCAGCGCATAGCCCAGCTCCCGGCCCAGAAGCAGCCAGACCACGGTGGTGACCACTGCAATGCTGATGACCGCCGGCACAAAGAAGCCGGACACGGTGTCGGCTACCTTGGCGATGGGAGCCTTGGTGGCGGCGGCATCGCTCACCATCCGGATGATCTGGGCCAGGGTGGTGTCCTCGCCCACACGGGTGGCTTCGCACCGCAGGAAGCCGGACTGGTTGGCCGTGGCGGCGCTCACCTTGTCCCCGGCGGCCTTGTCCACCGGGATGCTCTCGCCGGTCAGGGCGCTTTCGTTCACGGCGCTGCTGCCTTCCAGCACGACGCCGTCCACCGGGATGTTCTCACCGGGGCGCACCACAAAGATGTCGCCCTTCTGTACCTGCTCGATGGGTACGGTCACCTCGGCACCGTCCCGCAGCAGGGTGGCCGTTTTGGGGGCCAGCTTCATCAGGCTCTTCAGTGCATCGGTGGTCTTGCCCTTGGAGCGGGCCTCCAGCATCTTGCCCACCGTGATCAGGGTCAGGATCATGGCCGCCGACTCAAAGTAGAACTCCATCATATAGTGCATGACCAGCTCGTCGTTGCCGTCCACCTGTGCGCGGGTCATGGCAAACAGGGCGTAGGTGCTCCACACAAAGCTGGCCATGGAGCCCATGGCCACCAGCGTGTCCATGTTGGGGGAGCCGTGGATCAGTCCCTTGAAGCCGTTGATGAAGAATTTCTGGTTGATCACCATCACGATGCCCGCCAGCAGCAGCTGGACAAGGCCCATGGCAACATGGTTGCCGTCAAACCAGTGGGGCAGGGGCCAGCCCCACATCATGTGCCCCATGGAGAAGTACATCAGTACCAGCAGAAAGCCCAGCGAAGCGATCAGCCGCCGCTTGAGCTTGGGTGTCTCGTGGTCGGCCAGCGCGTCCAGGTCGGCGCTGGGGGAGCTGGCGGCGGCAGCACCGGCCGTCTTGGGGCTGGCACCGTAACCGGCTTCCTGCACAGCCTGAATGATCGCCGCGCTGGATGCGGTGCCCTCTACGCCCATGGAGTTGGTCAGCAGGCTCACCGAACAGCTGGTCACACCCGGTACCTTTTTTACGGCCTTTTCCACCCGGGCAGAGCAGGCCGCGCAGCTCATACCCGTTACATTGTATTGTTCCATCGTATTCACTCCTGATAAGTCCAGTATGTCTGCCGCAGGGTCACTTCATGAGCCGGGGCAGCAGCCGGATCAGCTCGTTCAGCTTTTCGTCGCTGCCGGCACGCAGGTCATCGGCCACACAGGTGCTCATGTGCTGGGCCAGCAGCTCCTTGGCAAAGCTGTTCAGCGCCGAGTTCACAGCGGCCACCTGTACCAGAATGTCCACACAGTAGGCATTTTTTTCCAGCATGCCGCGCACGCCGCGCACCTGCCCTTCGATGCGGCTCAGCCGGTTGACCAGTGCTTTGTATTCCTCCGGGCTGCGGTCCTTGTGGCGGCAGCAGGAGGGGACAGCGTCCGGCACATCGGCGGGGAAAACCGTGTCCGCCGCAGGCTCTTCGGTGCTGCAGCAACAGCAGGGCTTCTTTTCGGTGGATTCCATGATGCAGGCTCCTTTCACAAACCCCTTGGGGGTATCTTTTGCTTCCAGCAGGAGTATACCACACCATATCCGACAAATCAAGTAGGAATTTGAAATAAAAGACAAAAGAGGGAAAACCCGCAGGCTTTCCCTCACACAGAACCGTGATAAAGTTACTTTTCCAGAATGCGCGGAGCAAACAGGCTCCACATCTTGCCCCACCAGTACCAGTCGTGGGACACATCACCGCCCCACACTTCCAGATGAGCGGGCAGGCCCTGGGCCTGCAGCACATCGGCCAGTGCCTGGGTGTCGGCCTTGGCGTCATCCTCGTAGGCACCCTGACCGGCGCAGAGGATGAGGCTGTTTTCCTCGGCCTTGACCAGTGCCAGCTTGTTGGCGATGCCGTTCTCCTGCAGGTACAGCAGGGGAGAGCAGCGCAGCACCAGATCGTCGTTCTCGGCACCCCAGAAGCGGCTCAGGTCGTAGATGCCGCCCATGCCCACAGCACCAGCAAACAGGTTGGGGCGGCGCAGGCGGCAGTTCACGGCCTGATAAGCGCCCAGATCCACACCGGCGCACCAGATCTTGGTGCCCTTCTCGGCCTTGTTCAGGGCCAGGATGCGGGGAGCCAGCTCGGCAGTCAGGTAAACAAAATACTTCTCCTGTGCCTCGGCCCGGCGGCGCAGCGGCAGATCCCCGTTCAGCACACCTTCGCCGTCCACGCTGTCGGCGCAGAACAGCTGGATCTTGCCCTCGTTCAGCAGCTGGGCAATGGCGTCCGGCATGCCGTTGTTCTCCCAGTCGAAAAAGCGGCCGCCGCGGGCGGGCAGAGCCAGCACCGGCACACCGGCGCTGCCATATACCTTAAACTCCATCTCGCGGTTCAGCACACTGCTCCACTCTTTGTAATAGGTACCCTGCATCATAATCAATCAAGCACTCCTTTTTTATCATGATCCGGCCCCGGCGCACAGTCGCTGCACGTCCGGCCGGCAGTAGCGTTTCAGGATAAATCAGACAAACTGGTTGCGCTGTGCGTCGTACTCGTAGCCGACGGCACGCAGCTTTGCACACAGATCGGTCTTGTCGGCGTCCAGATCTTCGCACAAAGCATCGAGGTTTTTGAAATAATCCCGGAGTTTGAGGTTCACCACGCTCAGCAGCATGATGGGATCGGTGGGAAGAGCCATGCATTCATCTCCTTTAAGGCAACAAAAAAAGCCGGCCACTCGACAAAGTGACCGGCCACATACACCAAATTAGACAGCGCGGGTAACTTTGCCAGCGCGCAGGCAACGGGAGCATGCGTAGACATACTTGGGGGAGCCATCCACGACCGCCTTGACACGACGGACATTCGGCTTCCAGGTACGGTTGGAACGGCGATGGGAGTGAGAGACCTTAATACCAAAGGTAACGCCCTTGCCGCAGCATTCACACTTAGCCATGGTACTTGCACCTCCTAGAGTGAAGTAAGGAATCAAAATAATCAGCTTGACTATTTTACCAGAGATGCGGGCAAAATGCAAGTCTTTTTTCAAAATTTCCGTCATCTTTTTCCAATCTTTTGCAGCAAGGGTTGCTCAACCGGCCAAAAGATAGTATTATAATAGAAAATGTTGTTTTTCAGGAGATGCTTATGACACGGGCAACCTATTATCTCGTCCGCGCGCTGGTGGCACTGGTGGCCATCCCGTTCCATGAGGCTGGCCATGCGCTGGCTGCCTGGCTGCTGGGGGACCCCACCGCCAAACGCGAAGGCCGCCTTTCGCTGAACCCCTTTGCCCACTTTGACCTGCTGGGCACGTTGTGCATGGTATTTGCGGGCGTGGGCTGGGCAAAGCCGGTCTCCACCAACCCCCGCAACTTCAAAAACCCCAAGTGGGGCATGGCCCTCACCGCATTGGCGGGCCCGGTGGCCAACATTGTGCTGGCCTATCTTGCCATGGTGCTGTGGAAGGTGATGTACTACTGGGCTCCGGTAAACCAGGTCACCTACTACCTGGCCTACTTCCTCCAGTATATGGTGCTCATGAATGTGAGCCTGGCGGTGTTCAACTTTATCCCGGTGCCGCCGCTGGACGGCAGCCGCATCCTGCTGGTGGCGCTGCCCCAGCGGGCGTACTTCGGCCTGATGAAGTACGAGCGCTATATCATGATCGCGCTGCTGGCGGCGGTGTGGATGGGCCTGCTGGATGCCCCGCTGTATTACCTGAACAATGCTGTGTGGGATCTGCTGAGTGCGGGCACCGGTTACATTGACCGGATCGCCTATTCGGTCTACTACGCAGCAGCCGGGACGGTGGTCTGAGCGATGGCAGAGGAACTGACCTTCCATCTGGAAGATTTTGACGGCCCGCTGGAATTATTGCTGGCTCTTGTGGCCAAACATAAGATGGACCTGCACAACATCCCCATTCTGGAACTGATCGACCAGTACACCCGCACGGTGGAGCAGGCCGACCCGGACCCGGAGACCGCCAGCGCCTTTATCGAGATGGCGGCCCATCTGGTGGAGATGAAGAGCTATCTGCTGCTGCCCCGCAGCGAAGAGGGTGAGCGGATGAAGCAGGAATTCACCGGCCAGCTCATCGAGTACGACCAGTGCCGCCGTATGGCCGCGCTGCTGCGGGCAAAAGGGGAGCAGGCACCGGTATTCGTGCGGCAGCCGATGGAGATGGAGTGGGACAACACCTATACCCTGCACCATGCACCCCAAATTTTGGCCGACTACTGGAACGCCCTTGCCGGGCGCACCCGCCTGCGCCGGGAGCCCACCCAGCAGCAGTTTGAGCCGCTGGTCACGGCCCCCATGGTGTCGGTGACCAGCCGGGTGGTGTATATCCTGCGCAGCCTCATCAGCGGGGCCGCGGCCCGCATGGGCCAGCTGTTCTCGCCCCGGCAGAGCCGCAGCACCAACGTGGCCACCTTTCTGGCCCTGCTGGAGCTGGTGCGCGGCGGCCGCGTCACCCTGGGGGAGAACGGGGAGCTGACCATGCAGCGCACCCGGATAAAGGAGAAAAAATGAACCAGAAACAGATTCGTGCCGCAGTGGAGGCCATGCTGTTTGCCTGCGGGGAGCCCATCGGCTCCGACAAGCTGGCGCAGGCCGTGCAGCTGCCCCAGACCAGCGTGGAAAACGCGCTGGAAGAGCTGCGCACCCGCTACACCCGGGAGGACAGCGGCCTGTGCCTGCTGCACCTGAACACCCGCTGGCAGCTGGCCACCAAGACCGAGTGGGCCGATTGCGTGCGCCGTGTGCTGGACAGCCGCCGCGCCGTGCCGCTGGGCCCTGCCGCCATGGAGACCCTGACCGTGATCGCCTACAATCAGCCGGTGTCCCGCGCTTTCATCGAGCAGGTGCGCGGGGTGGACTCCTCGTCCAGCGTGTCCGGCCTGCTGGAAAAGGGCCTGATCGAGGAAGCGGGCCGTTTGGACCTGCCGGGCCGCCCGGTGAGCTTCCGCACCACCGACACCTTTTTAAGAGTATTCGGCCTGTCCAGTCTGGCGGACCTGCCGCCGGTGCATCAGCCGGAAGCCCCGGCAGAAAGCGAGGAATGACCCATGACCACCGTTCTTGCCGCTGTGGGCGGGGTGCTGCTGTTCCTGCTGAAGGTCCTTGGCATCCTGCTGCTGGTGGTGCTGGCTCTAATGGTGCTGTTGCTGCTCATCCCGTTCTGTGCGGATGTCAGCTGGGAGCAGGACACCCTGACCGTAAAGGCCGGGGCACTGGGCATCACCTTCCCGGTGTTCCAGTACCCGAAGCCGGAGCCGACGGAGGAGAGCAAGCGCAAAAAGAAGCCGAAAAAGGCAAAAGCGGCAAAGAAGCCTGCCAAGGAGAAAAAGCCCGCAGAGCCGCGCAAAAAGGCAAAGCTGACCTTGAACATCCTGTGCACCATCCTGCGCGGAGCCGGGACGCTGATCCGGGCTGTATTCGGCGCGCTGCGCATCACCCACATCCGGGTGTGCCTTGGCGTGCGCGGGGAGGACCCTGCTGCAGCGGCCCGCAATTACGGCAAGCTGCAGGCATGGCTGTACCCGGTGCTGGGTGTGCTTGACCGCTTCATTTACCTGCAGTTTGACGAACTGCGCATCGTGCCGGACTTTGGCAGCGCCGAACCCACCGTAGAGGACCGTGTGTCCCTGCGCATTTCGGCAAGGGCGCTGTTTATCGTCGTCGCAGCGGTGCGTGTGCTGGCGGAGTTCTGGCGCGAAAAGGTGCTGGACGTTTTCCTGTAACTGTGGTACACTGAATAAAATTGTGTGACGAGTGTGACGGAGCCTGACAGTCTGCGATCTCCCGGTAAAACTCCGGGGACACAGGCCTGACAAAAACGATCAAAGGAGATTTGCATTATGGCTGAGCATCCGATTCAGGGCATTATGAACGTTACCATGGACAAGATCCACGAGATGGTGGACGCCAATACCATCATCGGCAAGCCTATCACCACCGAGGACGGCACCACCATCCTGCCAGTGTCCAAGGTGAGCTTTGGTTTTGCCTCCGGCGGCACCGACTTTGACGGCAAGAATGCCGCCAACAAGGACCTGTTCGGCGGCGGCTCCGGCGCGGGCGTCAACATCCAGCCGGTGGCATTTCTGGTGATCAAGGACGGCTGCGTGCGCACCATCCAGCTGACGGACGGCTCCAATAGTGTTGACCGTGCTCTGGCCATGCTGCCGGAGCTGGTGGAAAAGGTGTCTGCACTGGTCAGCAAAAAGGGCGAAATGCCCGCAGACGAGGCACCCAAGGCAGAGTAAGCCTTGACAGGAACCCTCTGACTAGGCGGTATGCCGGTAGCTTTCTCCTCGGACACGAATCGGGCCATTCCATCGCCCGCCCTACTGCCTGCGGCAGCAGGGTCCCACCCCAGCGGACGGTCCTCGGAGAAACTCCCGGCACACCGCCCCATCAACCTAAGCCGTAACCGCAGACTTCCAACCTGCGGTTTGAGATACAGCACGTTATGGCGTGCGTTTTGAGCGCCGGGAGGCGCACAAGGAGTTTTTATTATGGCAGAAGAACGTATTCAGAAGATCATGGCCGAGCAGGGCCTGTGCTCCCGCCGTGCGGCCGAGCAGATCATTGCCGAGGGCCGCGTTAAGGTCAATGGCCACCCCGTGAAGGTGGGCGACAAGATGGACCCCCACCGTGATGTGCTGCATGTGGACGATCAGCGCATCTACATCCAGAAGGATCAGCAGCTGTATTATCTGGCCCTGTACAAGCCCCGCGGCTATGTCACCACCGCCAGCGATGAGCTGGGCCGCAAGACGGTCATGGAGCTGGTGAGCGATATCCCCGCCCGCCTGTACCCGGTGGGCCGCCTGGACAAGGACAGCGAGGGTCTGCTGCTTATGACCAACGACGGTGCCTTTGCACAGGCAGTTACCCATCCGTCGGGCGGCATCTCCAAGCTGTACCGCGTGACCGTGCAGCCCCGTGCCGACGAAGCGCAGATCATCAAGATGAGCAGCGGCGTGGTGCTGGACGACGGCACCAAAACCCTGCCCTGTGCCATCAATGTGGTCACCGATGAGCCGGGCCGCACCGTGATGGAAATGACCCTGAAAGAGGGCAAGAACCGCGAGATCCGCCGCATGTGCGAGGCCGTCGGTCTGGAAGTGGTGCGCCTGAAGCGCAACGCCGAAGGTGTGGTCAAGCTGGGCATGCTCAAGCCGGGCACCTACCGGGAGCTGACCAAGGCAGAGATCAACGGCCTGCGTTCGGCCGCCGCCAAGGGCCGCGCCCAGACCCGCAGCGCAGCACTGCAGTCCAAGGCAGCAGAACGCCGTCCCCGTGGTCCGGTGGGCAAGAGTGCCCCGAAAAAGCGGAAGTAAGCACGTTTGTAGGAGAAGGGACCCCTGTGCATGATTTTGCGCGGAGGTCCCTTTTTGCGGTTGAACGTACTGCAGCGCCTACAAGTGAAGAATCGTCATATCTTCATTTGAAAAATGAGCAAAGTTGATTCAAGAAGATGCGACAATGAAAACGCGCGCATCACCGTCAAAAGATGAAACTGGGGTTTTGCGGGAGGGGAACTGTGTGCCTGCCGGAAACAGGAAATGCTTTCGACAACAAAAGTTCATCCTCCTGAAGCAACCCTGTTCTTCGACGGAAATTGTGCTATAATACAAAAGCAACGCTTTGCCCGGCCCGGTGGGCCCGGCCTGCAGAGCAGATTGGAAACAAGGAGTTTATGGAATCATGGAAAGAGAAACCCTGAAGTCCCGCCTGGGCTTCATCCTGCTTTCCGCGGGCTGTGCCATCGGCATCGGCAACGTGTGGAAGTTCCCCTATATTGCCGGTCAGGGCGGCGGCGGCGCATTCGTGCTGTTTTATCTGGTGTTCCTGGTCATCCTGGGCCTGCCCATCATGACCATGGAGTTTGCGGTGGGTCGCGCCTCCCGCAAGAGCCCGGTGCGGGCCTATCAGGCACTGGAAAAGCCGGGCCAGAAGTGGCACATCCACGGCTATCTCACCCTGATCGGTTGCTATCTGCTGATGATGTTCTACACCACGGTGGCCGGCTGGATGCTGCACTATTTCTACATGACCGCCACCGGTCAGCTGTCCGGCCTGAACGCCGAGCAGGTAGCCGGTAAGTTCACCGAGATGCTGGCCAGCCCCGGCGTGATGACCTTCTGGATGGTGTTCGTGGTGGTGCTGGGCATTCTGGTGTGTGCCAAGGGCCTGCAGAACGGTCTGGAGCGGGTGACCAAGGTCATGATGATCGCTCTGCTGGCCATCATGGTGGTGCTGGCGGTCAACAGCCTGTTCATGCCCGGCGCAAAAGAGGGCCTCAAGTTCTATCTGGTGCCCGATTTTGCCCGTATGCAGGAGGTGGGCGTGGTCAACACACTGGTGTCGGCCATGAACCAGGCCTTCTTCACCCTGAGCCTTGGCATCGGTGCCATGGCCATCTTCGGCAGTTACATCGGCAAGGAGCACTCCCTGCTGGGCGAGTCGGTCCGCATCGTGGTGCTGGACACCTTTGTGGCCATCACCGCCGGTCTGATCATCTTCCCGGCCTGCTTCACCTATGGTGTGGACCAGACCAGCGGCCCCAGCCTGATCTTCATCACTCTGCCCAACATCTTTGCCAATATGGCGCTGGGGCGTCTGTGGGGCACCCTGTTCTTCCTGTTCATGGCCTTTGCGGCCCTGTCCACGGTGCTGGCCGTGTTCGAGAACATCATCTGCTGCGGCATGGAGCTCACCGGCTGCAGCCGCCGGAAGTCCAGTCTGGTGAATTTGGTGCTCATCATTGCGCTGTCCATGCCCTGTGTGCTGGGCTATAACCTCTGGGCCTGGGACGGCTTTGCCGTGTTCGGCGGTGCCGTGCTGGACTTTGAGGACTTCCTGGTCAGCAACCTGTTCCTGCCGCTGGGCAGTCTGGTGTACCTGCTGTTCTGTGTCACCAAATACGGCTGGGGCTGGGACAACTACAAAAAGGAAGTCAACATCGGCAAGGGCCTCAAGATGCACGACTGGATGCGCGGCTACCTGACCTACGTTCTGCCGGTCATCGTGCTGTTCATCTTTGCCTTTGGCATCTACGACAAATTCTTCGCATAAAACTGCGGCTCCTCTTATCTGGTTAAGAGGAGCCTTTTCTGACAGAAAGGAGTTCCGGATGCACATTCTTGTCTGCGACGACGATGCCGCCTTCAGCGCGAAGGTGGCGGAGTATGCGGCGACTTACTTTGAAGCGCACGAGATCCCGGTGCAGGCTACGGTCTGTTCCGACCCGGAGCAGGTGCTGGCGATCCCGGACCTGGAGCTGTACCGCATTGCATTCCTGGATGTGGACATGCCGCAGGTCAATGGCATTGCACTGGGCGGCCAGCTCCGGCACCGCAATCCGGACATCTGTCTGGTCTATGTATCGGCCTATCTGGCCTTTGCGCTGGATGGCTACAAGGTCAACGCCTACCGCTACATCCTCAAACGGGACGTCGCCAAGCAGCTGCCCAGCTGTCTGGAGGACATCTATGCGTCCATGATGCAGGCCGGTACCAAGACCCTCACCGTGCACCACAACCGCGAGACCATTCGCATCCCGCTGGACCAGATCTATTATCTGGAGAGCGAGGGCCGGGTCATCAATGTGTATGGGGACATTGCGCGGGAACATTTCTGCACCTTTTACGGCAAGCTGAAGGAGCTGCCGCCCATTCTGGCCCGGAATGGTTTTTTGCAGGTGGGCCGCAGCGATGTGGTCAACCTGCAGCATGTGTGCGCCATCCGGAATTACCGGGTGCTGATGAAAAACGGCGTGGAGCTCAGCGTCAGCCGCAGCAAGTATGCGGCTGTCCGCGCGGCCTATCTGGAATGGAAGGGGCAGTTCGGTGATGAGTGACAGCCTTATCTGGACGCTGTTGGGGCATCTGGTGTGCATTGCACAGTGGGCGGCGTTCATTCTGGTGGATTACGCCTATCTGGGCCGGGGCAGGCGGTTCCGTCACCCCTGTGTGTGGGCCGCGCTGCTGGCGCTGGCTGTGCTTGCGCTCTCGGTGCTGTGCGGTTTTGGCTTTTTCAATATTAAATCAGTGGTCAGCAATATCATCTACCTGCTGGTCATCGCGCTGCTGTTCGGCGGCACGGCAGTGGACCGGATGTCTGCCTGCATCATCAACGGCATTCTGTGCCTGCTTACCGAAAATACGGTCAGCTTTGTCTTTGCACGGCTCCACGGCATCTGCCCCGGTGAAGTCTGGCACTACAGGACCTGTCTGGCGGCACTGGTGATCTCAATTTTGCTGGTGGGCATTCTGGCAGCACGCTTTCTGCGCCGGTGGAACCACTGCAGTGCGCTGGACCCGCTGCAGGCATTGCTGATGAGCTTTTTCCCGGGCGTCGTGGTGCTGCTGAACATCTTCATCATGATCTCCTCCAACCGCCGCGTGCCCACTCTGCTGGACCTGATGCTGACGGTGGGCCTGACCATTGCGGTGCTGGTGCACCTGGCCATCGTGCAGATGTTCAACGATCAAGTGGTGCAAGGGCAGGCGTCGCACTTTCAGGCCGCGCTGGAACAGCAGCGCGCAGAAGCCCTCATGGAGTCCTACACGGCACAGCGCCGCCTGACCCATGAGTTCACCAACCACATTGCCGCACTGGATGCGCTGCTCCGGCAGGGCGACCTGACCGGCGCACAGGAATACCTTTCCAGCGTGAGCAAGGTGGTGGCCGCCGGAACCACCATTCTGGACACCCACAACCCACTGCTGGACTCCCTGCTCAGCCGCAAGTATGAGGAAGCTGCGCAGCAGGGAGTGGAGCTGTACTTCGACCTGTGTGACCTCAAGGACCTGCCCTTTTGCAGCACGGACCTGGTCATCGTCATCTCCAACCTGCTGGACAATGCCATCCGGGCGGCGGCGCAGGCCAAACCGCCGGAGGTGTACCTGCGGGCGCGCAGGAACGAGGAAGAATACCTCATCTCGGTGCGCAACCGGGTGCAGAAGGACCTGGAGCTGGTGGATGGGGAGCTGCCGCGTTCCACCAAGGCAGAGCCGGGCCATGGCATGGGCCTTGTCAACGTGCGGGAGGTGCTGGACCGCTGCCGCTGCGAGTATACGCTCAGCTGCCGGGACCGCTGGTTCCGCTTTACCTGTGCGGTGCCTACCCGCAAGTTGTGACAGTTACCGATGCAGAATATGACATTTTCTCTGCAACAATAGCGTAACTCTGCTATACTGGACCCAGTAAAGGAACGCAAGGCAGTGCAGGCAGAGGTTGCGGCCGGGAGCTTTTCCGGGTTCTGCAGCATTGTGGCGTCAGGCTGCGGTGCGTGTGCAGCTGTGAAACCTTTGCTTTTGCGGGCTGTCCCGGTGGCGTGTGCCGGGCAGCGTATCCGATGGAGCTTTTGGCGGCGGTCTTTGGGGCTTTGCTGTACATAAAGGTTCGCCCGGCCCGTGCCCTGTGTGGGAACGGAGCATCGGCTGGGTCTGTGATTTATGCCGCGAGAAGCTTCATCGGAATTTTCTGAAGATCGTTGCAGCGGAAGAACAGCTGCTGCAAAATGGAAAGGCTGTTGTGCAAATTTTGCGCGGCAGCTTTTTTGTGTAACAAAATTTCACATGAAATCCTATGGAAACTGTAGAATCTTGACGAAAAAAGTGCTATATTGGAACAAGCAAAGCATTTTTGCATCAAATTGGCAAAGCGTGCAAAAGGCTGCACGGTGCTTGCCCAATTATGAAGGAGGCAATGTTCTATGATCTCGTATCGCAATCTTGCCATGCGTGTCCTGAACCACGCGCCCTGCGTTCGGGGGGGGTAAGCCGCTGACCCGGAGACTGGCGGCGCTGGCCGTGGCGGCGGCACTGATGACGGGAACGGCTGTTCCGGCCTTTGCCGATGTTTACGACATCAGAAAAGGTAGCATCACCATTGTAGCCAACGGCGACGGCACCGCCAAGGTGACCCAGAACGAAACCGTGAACGACAAGGACGACGACGTGAAGGTGACGGGCAGCAATGAAGTCACCGGCAACACGGTGGACATCATCAACAACACGGATAACGACCTGAAAGTTACCCTCTCGGATGTTACCATCACGGACCCAAAAGGTGACGCAGCACCCGTGAGCGTCTCTGGCACCGGCAACACCGCCATTGAGCTGGACGGCAGCAACACGCTGAAAAGCAGCGGCTGGCACGCGGGCCTGGAGCGGAACGAGGAAAAGAACTCCGACGGGAACGTGGTCAGCGGCAAGCTGACCATTCAGGATGAGGACAAGAACGGCAGTCTGGACGCCACCGGCGGCTTCGGCGGCGCAGGGATCGGCGGAGCAAATATCAAAAATTCCGGTGCCCTCGAGATCACCGGCGGCACCATCACCGCCACTGGAAAGCAGGACGGTGCAGGCATTGGCGGCGGTGGTAGCGGCGGAGACGGCATGGTGACCATCTCGGGCGGCAATATCACGGCTCGGGGCGGCTCCTCGGACAACCCGAACGCCGCTTGCGGCGCGGGCATTGGCGGCGGCGGTTTCGGCGGCAACGCCACGGTGATCATCACCGGTGACGCCGTGATCGAGGAAGCCACCGGCGGCGGTGCATGCGCAGGCATCGGCAGCGGCTATTACGACGCCAAGACTGACATCACCATCTCCGGCAATGCCGAGGTGAAAAACGCCCAAGGCGGTGCTCAGGGTGCGGGCATTGGCGGCGGTGGTTTCCGTGGCACTGGTACGGTGACCATCACCGACAACGCCAAGGTGGACAATGCCACCGGCGGCGAGGGTGCTGCGGGCATCGGCAGCGGTCTGGTTGGCAATGTGACGGTGAATATCTCCGGTAACGCCACGGTCAACGCCGAGGGCGGCGCAAACGGCGCAGGCATTGGCGGCGGCTATGCATCAGCAGGAGATGTGACCATTGAAGGCGGCACGACGGTCAGCGCAGCTGGCGGTGTGGGCGGCGGTGCCGGGGTCGGCGGCGGCGCGGATCTGGCAGGAGACGAGGACACCCGGAACCGTGTCACCATCCGCAGCAACGGCGACGGCTCCCCGGACGTGTCCGCTGTGGGCGGTGCCCCGGAGCCGGGTCAGGACGGTGAAGATGCCAGCAAGGGCGGCGCAGCCATCGGCAGCGGCGCACTCATATCCCCAGACGAGGACACTATGGAAGCGGATGCCGACATCACCATTGAGGGTAAGGTCACCATCTCTGCCGTTGCAGGCAAGGATGGCGTTGCCATTGGTGCAAACGGCAAAGAGAAGGCTTTTGACGACCTGCTGCCGGGCTCTTCCATTGACCGGAGGAATACCGACGGCAAGGATATCTCTCTGCCAGGCGACAAAACAGCAGAGAAAACACCCGCGGCAGAGTCTGCCAGCAACGGCCGTCTGGATGCGCTCACGGGCCTGACCGTCACGGATGCGGCGGGCAAGGCAGTGGCGTACACGCTGACCTGGCAGGGCGGCACGGTGACCGTGAAGGTGGATGCCGCGTTTGCGTCCCTGCAAATGACCTATGATGCACTGTGCTGGCTGCGCAGCCACGGGATGCAGACCATGCTCTTCTGCACGCAGGAGCGCACGGCGTCGGTCTCTGCCGTGGAGCTGCTGGGCGTGTGCACTCAGGACACCACGGTGGTCTGGAACAACGACGGCATATCGTCGGCTCTGCGGGTGAACGGCGCAGACCACAGCACACTGCTGAAGTGACAGCCGATAAAACAATCATAAAGTAAAAAAGACCACCGCATCGTGGAAAATCACGTGCGGCGGTCTCTTTTTTGGTTCGATTTACTCCGGCTTGACCTGCAGCTCCTGCTCGCAGTAGAGGCAGCGGTACTTGCCGTTGGAGCTCAATTCAAAGATCTGGTCGCACTCTTCCTCAATGGAGGAGATGCAGCGGGGGTTGCGGCAGCGCACGATGTTCACCAGACGCTTGGGAGGCTTCGGCCGTTCCTTGCGCACAGGCTTGCCGTTCTCGATCACGGTCACGCTGATGTCCGGGTCAAGGTAAGCCAGCACATCCAGGTTCAGCCAGGAAGCATCGCCCTCCACCTTGATGATGTCCTTGCGGCCGGAAGCGGACTTGCGGCTGCGTGCGTTCTGGATCAGAGCCACGCTGGCGGTGCGGTTGTCCTTGATGCCCAGCAGGTCCATCAGACCAATGGCGGTGCCGGCCTTGATGTGGTCGATCACAAGGCCGTTCTGGATCTCGTCAATGTTCAGCATATCAGTTTTCCTCCTTTGCCTTGGGGTCGTGCAGGCCCAGCAGGGTCATGATCAGTGCCATGCGGACGTAAACGCCGTTCTGCACCTGCTCAAAGTAAGCGGCACGGGGGTCATCGTCCACATCCAGTGCGATCTCGTTCACGCGGGGCAGGGGATGCAGCACGGCCATGTCCGGCTTTGCCAGCCCCATCTTTTCCTTGGTCAGCACATAGCTGTTCTTCAGGCGGATGTAATCCTCTTCGTTGAAGAAGCGCTCCTTCTGCACACGGGTCATGTACAGGATGTCCAGTTCCGGCATGACCTCTTCCAGGCTGCGGGTCTCCTTGTATTCGATGCCGTTGGCCTCCAGCACATCGTTGATGATGTAATCCGGCACCCGCAGCTCTTCCGGGCTGATGAGCACAAAGCGGATGTTCTGGCAGCGGGCCATGGTCTTGATCAGAGAATGCACCGTGCGACCGAATTTCAGGTCACCGCACAGGCCGATGGTCAGATCGTCCAGCCGGCCCTTGCGGCGGCGGATGGTCATCAGGTCGGTCAGGGTCTGGGTGGGATGCTGGTGGCCGCCGTCACCGGCGTTGATCACCGGGATGCGGGAGTAGCGGGAAGCACGCAGCGGTGCGCCCTCCTTGGGGTGGCGCATAGCCACGATGTCGGCATAGCAGGACACCACGCGGATGGTGTCGGCCACGCTCTCGCCTTTGCTGGCGCTGGACACGTTCTCACTGGGAAAGCCCAGCACATGGCCGCCCAGGTTCAGCATGGCGGCCTCAAACGAAAGGCGGGTGCGGGTGGACGGCTCATAGAACAGGGTGGCCAGTTTTTTGTGGGTGGCCACATCCTGATAGGCGGCCGGATCGTCGTGGATGCGGTCGGCAAGGTCGAGCAGGGTGGTGATTTCCTGTTGGGTGAAATCCAACGGGTCGATCAGATGACGCATGGTTACGTTACCTCCGTTACATCAAAGCGGTTTAAAGCAGTTTGCGTAAAATGGAAAAATCAAAGAAGTTTGTGTAGTAGCTCAGCGAACGCATCACCGGGCGGCACAAACGATTGAAACACACTTCGTCCAGCAGCAGCATGGCCTCGCC